>Ga0079224_100000731_pt1 | contig 34292 bp, 28 predicted proteins | sample Stecom2015_FD_80414 | JGI IMG/M metagenome (GOLD analysis project Ga0079224, IMG submission 80414) | Agricultural soil microbial communities from Utah to study Nitrogen management - Steer compost 2015 | ecosystem: Environmental > Terrestrial > Soil > Agricultural land | place: USA: Utah... | reverse complement strand
TCAACAGATGAAACACGAAAAGAGTTAAAAAGATATGAGAAAAAATTTCCAGTATTTAAAGTCTTATTGAATGATGACAATCTTGGTTTTGCAAAAGCAAATAATTTAGGCGCTGCAAACGCTGATGGAAAATATTTACTACTCTTAAATAACGATACTGAAGTATCTCCCGGCTGGCTTGAAAATTTAAGATCGGTTTTAGACAATGATGATACAGTTGGCGCGGCTGGAAGCAAACTTTTATTTCCTGATAATACAATTCAACATGCCGGCGTAGTTATTCTTAATGATAAAAGAAAAGAAATTAATGATCCATTAGTTGCACGGCATGTCCGCTGGAAAGAACACGCAGATGAGCCAGATACAAACACAAAAAGAACTTACCAGGCATTAACTGCCGCTTGTTTGATGATAAGAAAAAAAGCATTTGATGAAGCCGGCGGTTTTGATGAAAATTTCTGGAATGGCTATGAAGATGTTGATCTTTGCTTCAGGCTTGGAGCAATGGGGTTTAAGCTGGTTTATCAGCCTGAGAGCGTATTGATACACTATGAATCTCAAAGCGGGCCGGAACGTTTTGCACGTGCACAGGAAAATATAAAACTACTTCATGATAGATGGCTTGGAAAAATCATTCCAGATTATTTCGTTGATGAAAACGGGAAAATTTGTCCATCCGGAAATAATAAAATATGGGATTATTTTCCGCCGCTCATTAAAAAGAAAAAGGTTTCAATCATTACTCTAACTTACAATCAACTTGAATACACTAAAAAATTTGTTGAGTCATTATTCAAATACAGTGGTAATGATTTTGAATTAATTGTGATTGATAATGCCAGCACCGATGGGACAAAAAATTATTTAAACCAGCTTCAAAAAAAGTATGTAAATGTTAAAGTAGTTTTTAATGATGATAATGCAGGATTTCCTGCTGCAGTAAACCAGGGAATCTTACAAGCCGCAGCAGATTATTTACTCATTGCTAACAACGATATAATTGTTACTGATGGCTGGCTAGATCGAATGATTGAAGTAATTGAATCAGATAAATCAATTGGATTGGTTGGACCGATTAGTAACTCTGTCAGCGGAGTTCAGTTAGATAAAGAAGCTGCATATTCAACTTTAGACGAGATGCAAGTTTATGCATACAAGAACAAAGTAAAAAATAAAAATAAAACTTTTTGCTTTCCCAGATTAGCTTTCCTCTGTACTTTGATCAGAAAGGAAGTAATAGAAAAAATCGGAGGATTGGATGAACGATTTTCTCCGGGAAATTTCGAAGATGATGATTTTTGTTTACGTGCGCAGCTTGCTGGCTTTAAAGCTGCAGTTGCACAGGATGTATTCATACATCATTTCGGTTCAAAAAGTTTTACCGCTGATGGAGTAGAGAACTATCAACGAAGATTAGAAATCAATAAAAATATTTTTGTAAAAAAATGGGGAGCAGACCCTGAAGAAATTTGGCTGCATGGAAATGATGTAATAAAACGTGAATTGTTTTATCCCATTAATTATAACTCGCTTTTACAAGCGTTTGAACGGCTTCAGCTTCATACAAGAGAAAATGAATATGAACTTGCTGTAATTGAATTTAATAAGGCATTAAATCTGTTTGATAAAAATGCAATATCGGAAATTTCTCTGAATGAATCTGAATTATATAATATCGGCGGATGGCTATTTCTTCATACAAATGATCTGGGGAAATCAAGACATTATTTTGAACTGGCACTTAATAGTAATCCACATTCCTCTGATGCATGTACAGGATTAGGTGAATTATTTTTCAAGGAAGGAAATTATGAATCAGCAAAAATAATGTTTGAATGGGGAGTGAAGCATAATCCGGTCAATAAATTTGCTGCTGCAGGAATTCAAAAATGCAAATCAATTCTTCATTCATCAGTTGATGCTGCAGTTTCAATAACAGAATCAGAGATAGCAGTTCAACTGGAAGATGTAAAAAAACTTATTGAAAAAAAGCAATTTGAAGAAGCACTTCAGCAATTGTCATACATTGAATCCATAACGAGGACAAATGATATGAAACTAAATTCTGCAATAGCAACCCTTAAGGGATTCTCTTCTCTGGGGTTGAACAAATTAAATGAAGCGAGAAATCATTTTGAGCGGGCTCTTTATGATGAACCTGAATCATCAGATGCCTGCGCCGGACTTGCTGAGATATTTTATTTATCCGGCTATCACTCGGAAGCGAGAACAATGTTTGAGTGGGCTGTGAAATATAATGCTGCAAATAAATTTGCTGCTCTTCGTCTTGAACAATTAAATAGTGCAGTGTCTCAGGGAAATTAATTGTTGAAAATAAAATGAATCTGAATCTTACAGTAGAAAAACTTTATGAAAGTGCAGTTAATTATTATAAGAATCTTAAATTAGATGAAGCAGAAAAATTACTTTGCCAAATAAATCGTGATCATCCGGATGATTATGATGTTTTTCATTTCCTCGGTATAATAAATCTGGAATTAAAAAAATATGTTACAGCAATTAAATATTTTGAACAGGCTGTACAACTTAATCCATTACATAAATCAGCTTTTTATAATTTAGGATATTGCCATCAATTATTAGATAATTACGATGAAGCAATTCAAAATTACTTATCAGCAATCTCACTTGATTCCGGTTATATTGATGCAATAATTAATTGCGGAGTAATTTATCTCAAACAAAATAAAATTGAAGAAGCTGAATCTTATTTTAATTATTGCCTCTCAGTTGATCCTCACTGTCATGAAGCTCTAAATAATTTAGGCAATCTCAAAATGAAGACCGATCAATACGAAGATGCCGTCTCATATTATTCTGCGGCCGCAGAGATTAAACCTGATAATCCGCTTTGTAATTGCAATCTTGGGAAAGCATATGAATCATTAAATTTGTTTGATGAAGCTATATCCGCCTTTGAGCAAGTATTACTTCTTGAAGAAAATAATACTGATGCGTGCACTCATTTGGGTAATATTTTTTTGAAGAAAGGCGATACAGAAAAAGCACAATTATATTTCAATAAATCAGGTGATCAATCCCTGCTTGCTGCCGCAGAGCTTACAAACAAAGGGGTGGAAAAATTAATTAGCCGCGATATTAATGAAGCAATTTCATACTTTGATAAGGCGATAGCTTTGCATCCTGAAATTCCTGAAGTTCATTACAATAAATCTCATGCGTTACTTCTTTCCGCACAATTTGATGAAGGCTTCCGGGAATATGAATGGAGATTGAAAAGAAATGAGTTTAAAGAATTGAAACTAAGATGTCCGCTTAAAGATGAACATTCAGTAAGTAACAAAAGAATTTTAATTATTGATGAACAGGGAGTTGGGGACACAATTCAATTTATAAGATTAATTTCACTGCTTAAGGAACGCGGAGCATACACAATATTTTGTTGTAAAGATTCACTTCTTGATTTGATTAGTAATTATCATGGTATTGATGAAATAACTCCTATGAGCCATGGGGTTGATAAATTAATTTATGATTATGATGTATTCCTGCTGAGCCTTGCACACTATTTCCATTTAAATGAAGACAGAATTCCTAAGCACATACCTTATATCTTTCCTGAAAAACACAAACTGGAGAAGTGGAAAAATATAATAAACGTAAACAGCAATTTTAAAGTTGGAATTGTATGGGCCGGTAATCCAAAACATACAGGTGATAAACAGAGATCATGCAGACTATCAAATTTATTTCCACTGTTTGAAATAAAGGAAGCAGAGATTTATTCACTTCAGAAAGGTGAAGCAGTAAATCAATTAAAGCAATTAAATATTTCAATAAAAGATCTTGATAGCTGCAATCAAAATTTTTCTGATGCATGTGCTGCAATTAATTTTCTTGATCTCGTTATCACTGTTGATACTTCGATAGCTCATCTTTCCGCTGCTATGGGGAAAGAAACCTGGGTGATGCTTCCTTATTTACCGGATTGGAGATGGATGCTAAATCGTAATGATTCTCCGTGGTATCCTGATATCAAATTATTCAGACAAAAATCTCCTGGCAATTGGCATGATGTTGTTGCGGAAATTAAAAATCATTTACTGAAAAAAGTGAAAGGATTTCAGTAATGCTTTCAGTGTGCATGATTGTTAAGAATGAAGAGAAATATTTGAAAGATTGTTTATCATCAGTAAAAAAAGCAGCGGATGAAATTATAGTTGTTGATACCGGATCAACTGATTCCACATTAAAAATTGCAGAAGAGTTTAATTGCAGAATATTTCATTTTAGTTGGATAGATGATTTTTCTGAAGCAAGAAATTTCTCCCTTGAAAAAGCAAGCACCAACTGGATATTATATCTTGATGCAGATGAAAGATTAAGTCCAAATTCTGTTTCTGAAATAAAAAAAATTTCTAATACATCATTTAAATGCGGTTACCGCTGCAATGTATTCAGTATTGATGAACAAAAAAATCATCCCTCTGTAATGAGTTACGTGAGATTATTTCCTGCAGATGAGAATATACGCTTCAGAGGAAAAGTGCATGAACAGATTGAGTTTAGTTTACATGAAAATAATTTTCCGGTTAGGAATTCTTCAATAGAAATTATTCATGAAGGATATAATGTTTCTGAGGATGAGTTAAAGAAAAAAGCAGAACGTAATATTAAGCTGCTTCTCAAAGAGTATGAAACAAATCCAACAGGTTATTATGCGTTTCAAATCGGGCAGACTAACGGAATTTTGAAAAATAATTCCCTGGCTGAAGAATATTTTTTAAAAGCTTTGAATGATAAATCTCTCAAAAACGAATACCGTGGAGTTGCTTTTCGATTTTTAGCAATTTGCGCTGCGGAAAGAAAAGATTATCAAACTGCTTTAAATCTGATTGAAAAAAGTATTTCTGCGGATGACAAACAGCCGCTTACGATAATGACGGCTGCAAAAATTTATAATCATCTCAAGTTATATGATAAAGCTGTACAGGCTGTTAAACTTGCTCTGATTGTAAACAGAAATGCTGGTAAGAAGAATTATCAATCTGCTCAAAATATTTTTATGAATGAGGAAGAATTAATTCTGCATGGATTAGAGATTGCTCATTCTTCAATGAATAAGGAATTATTTTCATTTCTTATTGAAAATTCTAATCCCGTCAGTAACGGCAAATTAAAAATCCTAAAAAAAATATTTGAAGGAACACAAATATCTGATCAAGAGTTTGTGAATTATTTATCTGACGCTGAAGAAGCTCAACTTAGAATAATTTGTTCAGCAATTCATAATTATGATATAGATAAAAAAATTCATCTGCTTGAAATGCTTTCATTTAAATTCCCGGAAAATGCAGATGTAATAATTAATTTAGGTAAAACATATCAGCACATGCAGAGATACTCTGAAGCAATTACAATTTATGAGCGCATTGTTTCAATACAACCTGATGACCCTTCCGCTTACTTCTATCTAATCTCTGCTTCTCTTCAGGAACAAAATATTAATAAAGCAATAGAAGTGTTGGGAAAAGCTGCAGATAAATTCAAAGATATGCCGGAAGTAATCAGCAAGCTTAAAAATATAAGCAGTAAGCTGGCCGCATATATTTGATTTTGATTATATGCCAATATTGTTCACATCTTAAAAACGCTAAACTTTACAATTGTGCCTCCGATAATATTCTTGAGAAATAAATCTCATTAACCAACGCAGGGTAAGGATACCCTGTAAAAATTAAATACATGGAGGTACAAAATGGCTTTCTCAATTAACACAAATCTTGGTGCATTGGATGCTTATAATGCACTCAGGAAAATAAACGCTCAAACCGAAAAAGCACAACTTCGTTTAGCTACCCAAAAAAGAATCAACCAGGTAGCTGATGATACATCCGGTTACAGAGTTGGAAAAGAACTCGAAAGCAAGGTTGCAATAATGAAATCAGCACAGGGGAATGTTGGTGCAGCAAAAGATATGCTTTCAACCGCAGAAGCAGCTTTATCAAGCATCAATGATCTGTTAATTCAGATAAAGAGCAAGGTAGCTGATGCAAATGATCCAACCAAAAATCTTTCAGCCCTGGCAAACGATATAAATGCTCTCGGCGATGAAATTAAATCAATCTTTACAAACACAAAATTCAATGATACTGCTCTGTTAAGCGGCAGCGGTTACTCTGCATCATTTACTTTCAAAACAGGGGAAAGCGAATCAACAACAATTAATTTCGGCACATTAAACACTTTAAATCTGGCTACTATCTCAGGTTCAGGAGCAACAACAGCAAACATTAAAACTCTTGATGTATCTTCATTATCAACAGCTGTTCAGGATGCATTAGGTAAAATTGGTAACTACGTTCAAAGATTGGATGTTAAAGAAGATTACCTTACCTCAGCAATTGCAAATGCAACTGCAAGCGTAAGCAGAATTTTTGATGCTGATATGGCTATGGAACAATTGAATGCTACAAAGGGACAAATCGGCGGTCAGGTAGCAACAGCAATGTTATCCCAGCTTAACTCAGCTCCGCAAAATATCCTTTCACTTTTCAGATAATAAATAAATACAATCCTCTCCGGTTATAAGCCGGGGAGGTTTTTAAATAATCAGGGTAAAGCAAAACATGTATAATTCAAAAGCTCTTCCAAATTCAAACAGACTAAATCAGTATTTGCTAAAAGAAATAATGGAGGCAACGCCGCAGCAATTGATCATAAAAATTTATGATGTTGCAATTGTTAGCTGCCAGAAAAAAGATTTTTTGAAAACAAATGCTGCTGTACAGGAGTTAATTAAGGCGCTTAGTTTTGAAGGAGAAGAAGTTAAAGAAATTTCATCCGGGTTGTTAAGACTCTATTTATACTGCCAGGAACAAGCACGAAAAAATAATTATGAGATTGTTTATAAAATTCTTACAGAATTAAGAGAAGCCTGGCTCAATGTTTTTTGAAGCATTATGGATATACTCACTACATCAACTATAAATTCACTCATCAGCAGTTACAGATCAAGCGAAACAAACAGAAGTATAACGCCGCTCCAGGCAAGAAAGGATAAGTACAGCAAGGTTTCTGGTGCTTACAATTCTCTATTAAGTAAATTAAATTCTTTAAAAAATGAATTAAATATTTTCAGCAAAACTAATACTGAAAATATTTTCAACTTAAAATCTGCATCATCATCAAACACTAACTATATTACTGCAAGTGCATCTTCTGCAGCGTTGAATGGAAATTATGAAATTCATGTAAGCCAGCTTGCAAAAAAAGATTCTGTTCTATCATCTCAAATTATTTCATCAGATGTTAGCACACTTTCCGGTAATCATACATTCAAAATAGTATGCGGTGATGGGGAAGGCGGCTTTTTTACGAGTAATATTGAGGTTGAATTTTCAGATTCCGAAACGAATAAATCTGCAATTGAAAAAATACAAGAAGCAATAAATTCTGATAAAGCAAAAATTAATAGCAATTACAAGAATGGTAATGATTCATACCAGGGAGGTTCTGCTGAATTTAAAGTTGATCTGAATGGCACAGAAAAAATTATTAATATTGATTCAAGCGCAATTACTTACGCAGAACTTTTAGATTCAATTGCCGAACAGTTGAATACGATTGAAGGAATTACTGCACACAAGGAAGAAGATCCTGAGAATGCAGGCATGATGCGCTTATCAATTACAGTTGATGATTCATCAAAATATATTTCAATCATAAATGAATCGGGATATGATTTAACTTCGGAACTTGGAATTAATGTACTGAAAGAAAAAGGTGCATCAGGATTAGTTTCTGCATCATCTTTTTCACCTATACAGAATTATTCCCGGTTAAATATTTCTTCGATTCAAAGCGGACTTGATTTCAGAATTTTGGAGCTTAGTGATCTAAATTCAGGAGAGGCGTTAAACTCCTTTGGATTAAATCTGGGAAGCAGCAGACCAGCATTTGTGCAGGATGATAACACTGCAGGATTTCTTTATGCTGATACAACATTGTCAGGTAATCTGCTTAATGCTAAAATTAATTTTAACGGAATTGAAATCCAAAGAAATTCTAATACAGTATCTGATCTGGCTGATGGACTTATAATAAATTTAAAATCAGTGATGGGAGAAAACGAACCGGCGGTTAATATTGCTGTTGGCAGTGATGTATCATCAATTAAAAGTAAGGTTGAAAGTTTTATTCAAAAATTTAATGATGTTTATACCTTCCTTAAAACAGCGAATTCATATTCAAACGGAATAAGAGGAGCGCTGTATGGTGATTCAAGTGCACAAGCTATACTAAATTTTCTATCATCTGTTGTTTATGATTCAATGCCCGGAAATACTCTGCAGGATTTAGCATCATTAGGAATATCATTTAATCCTTCAAGCGGTCTTTCAATTTCCAATGCATCATTATTTGAATCCAGGATTAAAAGTAATCCTGAGGATGCTGCGGAATTATTTAATGAAGAGTCCGGAATAACTGTAAAGCTTCTAAATTTTATTGAACCATATCTTGGAAGCAGCGGATATTTGTCAGCCAGAAAATCTTCGCTTGATTTGAATATACAAAGCGCGAATGACAGGATAAAATCAATTGAAACAAGGATCAACAAAAGTGCGGAAATGTTAAGGAAACGGTATGAACAGCTCCAGGTTCAGCTTGCTGCATTGCTTTCCACACAAAGTTATTTTAGTACAGATTCAACAAGTTATTTTTAAATGAAAAATCTTCAGAACAGAATAAATGAATTAATTGATCATCATCTTTCAGCATTAAAAGATTTAAAAGAAATAAATGATAGAAACTTCGATTCTAAATTAGAAAGTGCACTCAATCATCAGGAGAAAGCACGCTTGTTAAAAGCACAGCTTTTGAAAGATTATGATAACCGGATTTTACAAAAATTTGAGTTTGAATTGCTTGCACTGGCTAAAGAATTAAAAAATTTATACGATAATATAGTAGCAGAAAAGCAGAGCCAGCTTTCTGCTGCTGCCGAAGATCTGAAAAATGTTCAGAATAAAAAGAATATAATGGCATATGAAAGGTAGTTATGGAAATTAAATCTTTAACAGATGGTGTTCAGTTTTTTAAAGGCGCAAGTGTAAAGAAAAAAAATGTTCCGGAAAATGCACCTAAGGATAAGATTGAAATATCATCTGAAGCTGCCAGGAAAATTGAAAGCGAAGCTTCTTCAAAAATTAAATCGCTTGATGAAATTCGAAAAAAGATTGACACCAAGTTTTATGATTCCGAAGAAGTTTTATCTAAAGTTATACAAAAAATAATTGACGAAGTAAACAATTAAATTATTTAAAAAAAATTTTTAAAAGTGTTTATCTTTTCACCATTTTGCTATAAATTGACGCGCAAATTTGAATAGCACTAATCCTCTGAGGGGACAAATGGTGAACGATAATTTACTGGAAAATAAACTTGAAATACTTGGAAAAATAACAGCAAGTTTAATACATGAAATAAGAAATCCTCTCTCAGCTATCCTGCTCAACCTGCAATATTTGAGGATGATAAAGCAGGATTTCCCCTCTGAGATAAAAGAATCAATCCAATCTTGTGAAGCTGCAGCATACCGGATTCAGAATTTGATTGAAAATGTTTCTTCATTTACCCGAAAGAATGGTGAAAAAAATTGTTCCTGTTCTCCTAATGAAGTAACGGAAGAAGCATTGAAAATTATGCATACAATTGCAATTGATAAAAATATAAATTTGGTTGCCAGCCTTGAGCCGAACATCCCACGAATAAGTATAGACAGAAATAAAGTACTGCAGATATTTTTAAATCTTATCACCAACTCTATTGAAGCTTGTGAGAAAAGCGGTGAAATTATTATTAGTACTTACAGGGATCCTGAAACCGGGAATATCATCTGGGAAATAGAGGATAACGGAGTTGGAATCTGTGAAGAGCATAAATCGCTAATCTTAACAGATTTTTTTACCAGCAAAACAAAAGGAACGGGATTAGGTTTATCTGTCTGCCAATCAATCCTTCGGGAACATAACTGTGAACTTACATTTGAAAGCAGGGAAGGAGCAGGCTCCCGTTTTTCAATTCATATAAATCCTGCATTAATCAGTGAGGCAAATGAAGTTTAAGATTCTAATTATTGATGATGACAGCCTTGTTTGTGCATCTTTAAAGAGAGTTTTGCATAAACTGGAATATGAAGTTGAAGTCTGCATGGAAGCTGCCGAGGCTTTCAACGCAATAAAAGAATTTGAACCTGATATCATTCTTCTTGATATCTATCTTACTACACACAATGGATTGGATTTGCTGAAAGATTTTCAAAAATCTTTCTTTAATATTCCTGTTATAATGATTACCGGGTATTCAGACGTAAATATAGCAGTTACAGCAATTAAGGCAGGTGCATTTGATTTTCTTTTGAAGCCAATTGATCTTGAACAATTAAAAACGGTTTTACGTAAAGCTCAGGAAAATATTAGTTTAAAATATGAAGTTGATAAACTGCAGGAATTGATGAAGGGTGATTCAATCTCACCATTATTTTTTGGCAGCAGTAATAAAATTCAAAAACTTGTTAACTCGGTTCAGAAGCTTGCGCAAAGTTCTGATACCACAATTTTGCTGGAAGGTGAAAGCGGAACGGGCAAAGAAATGTTTGCCAAGTTTATTCATCAAAACAGCCCGCGCAGGAACAACTCATTTGTACAAATTAATTGTTCTGCTATTCCAAAAGAACTTGCTGAGAGTGAATTATTCGGACATGAGAAAGGTGCATTTACCGGCGCTGCTCCCAAAACCAAACTTGGTAAATTTGAACTGGCAGACGGCGGAACTATTCTTCTGGATGAAATTGGTGAGCTTTCACTTGACATGCAGGTAAAACTTTTAAGAGCTTTGCAGGAAAGGAAATTTTATCGTCTCGGTGCTGAAAAAGAAATCTCAGTTAATGTAAGAGTACTAGCAGCAACAAATAAAAATCTGGAAGAGGAAGTCAGCAAAGGAAATTTCAGGGAAGATTTATACTACAGATTAAATGTTGCTAAAATTGTTCTGCCGCCGCTACGGGAAAGACGTGATGATATTCCGGTTTTAGCATTTTCTTTTCTGGATGAATTTTCAAAAAAATTTGATAAGCAGCTTAAGGGTTTTGAACACGGTGCACTTGATTTGCTGAAAAACTATTCCTGGAAAGGAAATGTTCGTGAACTAAGAAATGTTATTGAAAGAGCTGTTCTTCTTTCCGATGGATATGAATTGAAAGAGAAGGATTTTCATTTTCTTAATAAAGGTGGAAATTCTGCTGAGCAATTATTTAATGAAGATGAATTTATGTTAAAGATTCCGAAGAATGGTGTGAAGATAGACCTTGTGTTAAAAACATTAATTCTTAAAACATTAAAAATAACAAACGGCAACCAGGTGAAAGCTGCAAAAGTGCTCGGACTCTCACGTTCCAAGTTAAGGTACAGAATGGAGCAGCTTGGTATTGAAGTTACAAAAACTGTTGATTAAGATTCGTTAAGCTCTTCTTTCAGTTCCAGGAATTTTAATAAAACTTCTCTGCTTTGTGGAAGTGAGAAAGTTATTTTTGTTCCTTCATTAACCTTGCTTTCAATCCAGATTTTTCCCCAGTTTTTTTCCACAAGTTCTTTACAAAGAATTAGTCCAAGCCCGGTTCCTTTTTCATTCTCCGTTCCTCTTGAGGAATAAATTGAATCTATCCTAAAAAGTTTATTTAAATTTTCCTCATCTATTCCAATTCCGTTGTCGATCACTGAAATCTCAATGAAGTCATCGGCAGGGGAACATTCTACATTAACAAAACCTTTTTGCCTGGTAAACTTGATGGAGTTGGTAACCAAATTCTGAATTACAGATAATATCATATGTGGATCAGCAAACGCATATATGTTTGGTGGAATATTGTTTGATAATGTAATCTCTTTTTGATTAGCGTTATTTCTTAACAAAAGAAATGCTTCATCAATTACGTACTTCAATTCAATTTTGGAAGGAACATAGCTCATCTTACCTGTTTCAACAAGCGTCCAGTTGAAAAGATCATCAATCAATTGCAATAAAGCTTTTGCTGAATCATTAATATTGTTTGCAAACGAAACAATCTCTTCCTTTGTTAAAGTATCAATTTCATTTGCTAAAAGCTGAGTTAAACCGGCAAAGCCATTAAATGGGCTGCGTAAATCATGAGAAAGGATTGAGAAGAATTTATTTTTGCCTTCATTTACTTCTCTTAAATTTCTTTCAGAATCAAGCAGCTTTAAATTAAGAACGGCAAGTTCTTCTGCATTTTGCTCAAGCAAATCCTTACTCACCTGAAGATCGAATAAAAGTTTTTCTTTTTCTTCTTCACGTTTTTTTCTCTCAGTTATCCTTTTATAATAAATAATAATTTCACAACTGTTCTGTTCATCACTGCTTATCGGATATCCAAAAAATTTAAAGAACTCTTCCCCGCCATTTTCACTCATCAAAACTTCTTCAAAAATTACTTCTGTTCCGGCTTCATTAACTTTTGCAGCGGTCTTCGGAATAACATAATTAGTCAGCCATTCAAATTCCTGTTTTAATGAAAGATCCCGTTTAGCTTTTGCATTTTTAATTTTTATCTCGAGAGTATTTTTATCAATAACAAAAAACGGATAGGAGAGAGAATCAATAATATTTTGCAGCAGCAGCGCCTGTTTCCTCTTCTCAAATTCATAAGTTTTTTCAAGAGTGATGTCTCTGGCAATTCCAATGGCTGCAATAATATTTCCATCTTCATCATTTATAACAGAAGTGGAGAGTGAGATAAGAATTTCAGAGCCATCTTTTTTTCTGTTCAATAATTCACCTGTCCATCCGCCGTTTAAAGTTTTAAATCGTATCTCTTTTATTTGCTCTTCCGGATTTATGCCGCCGCGGAGAATATTAATATTCAATCCCTTAATTTCATTTTTAGAATAGCCATACATTTTTTCAAATGCATCATTAACGTAAAGTATATTGTTCTGCATATCAGTTATTATCACACATTCTGATATTGATCTGATAGCGTGTGCAAGTATTTTATGCTCCTGAATAGCATCTAAGTTCATGATAAATCCTTAATGAAAAAATGAAACAGTGAATGTTGTGCCTTCACCTTTCTGGCTTTGCACATTAACCAAAGCTTTATTTATGCCGGCATAATTTTTTACAAGCGCCAGACCTAATCCTGTGCCTTCAAAGGCTCTTGTTTGTTCAGTATCTTCCTGAGAAAATGGATTAAAGAGATACGGCAAAAAATCTTTTGAGATACCTACACCTGTATCCTGAATATCTACCAGTGTTGCGTGTTTTACATTTGATATCGTGATTTTGATAGAGCCGCTAAAGGTATACTTAACAGCATTATCAATAAGATTTGCAAATAGCTGTGTAAGTGAATAACGGTCTCCGTTTATTATGCAATTCTCAGAATGATTTTCATAAATGAATTCAAGATTCTTTTCTTTTGCACGCATGTAAAATTCCAGTACAAGATCTTCAAGTATATCTTTATGAAGATCGAGCTGTTCAAATTTCACATCATAATTTCCAGTTTGCATTCTTGAAATATTAAGAATAGAATCTATAGTCTTTATTAATCTCTGCGCGCTTTTATCAATTATAGAAAATGTGGATTCCATTCCGGCAGGAAGCTTATCCTGTAATTCATCTTTAAGCAGGGAAGTGAAAGTTAAAATGTTATTTAGTGGTGTGCGGATTTCATGAGACATTTGAGCAAGGAATTCACTTTTTAATCTGTTTGATTTTTCCGCAAGTTCTGTAGCATAGCGTAATTTTTCTTCTTCCTGTTTTCTTTTGGTTATATCGTGAAATATTCCTTGATAAGCAGTTTTACCTTCCCAGGTTGTTTGTGATTCACTAACTTCGAGATCAATTCTGTTTCCTGATTTTGTAATTGCTTTTATCTCAAAGCGGTTAGGAATATCTGACCTGTTATTATTTATCCTCTTTGTGAAATATTCTCTGCATTCGGGAGCAATTAGTTTAATAACATCAAATTCATCTGATAAAACTTCCTCCATAGTGTAGCCGAGTAAATCTTCCCATGCTTTATTTATCAGCTTTAGTTTCTTATCCTGCATTACATAAATAGCATCAATAGATGATTCAATTAATCTGCGGTAATTTCTTTCCTGTTCGTTTAAAGCCTGCTGAGCTTTTTTTCTTTGTGTAATATCCTGAACAACAATAATTGTAAAGTTCTGCTTTGAATCAGAAACACGCACGGCGGTAGCATATCCCCACGCAATTTTTCCTTCTTTAGTAAAGAATTTTATTTCTTTTTCTATCGAGATTTGTTCTTCAGATTTCAGTTTTTCGAATGAATCTACTATGTAATCATAATGTTCTACAGATATTAAACTATAGAAATTAAAATTCTGGGATTCTGTTTTAGAGTATTTGATAAAATCATAAAATGATTTATTAGCATCTATTATTTCACCGGATTGGCTGCAAATAACCATACCAACGGCAGATTTTTCAAACACTGATCTAAACTTTTCCTCACTTAATCTTAATGCTATTTCAGAAAGTTTCCGGTTAGTAATATTTTTGAAAGTTAAAACTACACCCGTAATTTCATTTGCATCATCATAAATAGGTGCAGCAGTATTTGCTATATATTTCATTCTGCCAAATTTATCTTTCAAAACTGTATGATTTACAAGTCCGATTGTCCTTCCTTCACGTAAAACTTTTTGTACAGGAGTTTCAACAGGCTCGCCTGATTCTTCATCACTTATATCAAAAATTTGTTTTAAATCTTTACCAGTTGCTTCAATCTGGCTCCAGCCGGTTAATGTTTCTGCAGTGGGATTCATAAATTTAATTTTACCTTCCGCATCCGTAGCAATTACACCTTCACCAATACTTTTCAATGTTGTAAAAAGCCATCTTTCACTTTCTTTCAATTTCTGATCTACATCATGCTTATAAATTGCAAGCTGAACCAGGGTGCTTAGTTCTCTTTCATCAAATGGTTTAAGGATATATCCCATTGGATCAGTAATTTTTGCCCGGTCCAAAGTTTCTTTATCAGAATAGGATGTAAGATAAATTACAGGAATGTTATGAGAGGCTTTAATCTTCTTTGCAGTTTCTATTCCATCCATACTACTTTTCAGCCGTATATCCATTAAAATTACATCTGGTTTATGAACGGCTGTCAGTTCAATTGCAGCTTCACCGGTTGCAACCGGACCAATAACCTCGTATTGCAATTTCCTTAAAATATGTTGAATATTCAGAGCAATTAAGGTTTCATCTTCAACAACTAATATTTTTGTTTTTTCATTCATCTGATTGGAATTGAAGGTATTATTAAGTTCACTTTTAATGTCCGGGAAAAAGAAAATGGAGAGATTCCCCGCATTTCCTGGAAATCATCTCTTAATATTATCGAAAATTTATTAAAAAAGTTTTCCTTTCCGGGGAAAATTTTGCTAAAAAATTTTGGGGAAAAGATTCTAAATCTAAGAAATATAGGAAGATTTTTGAATGGAATTTTTTAGATATTATTAAGAATTACATATATTTGAACTCTGAATTTGATGTTCATTATATAGCCGGAAAGGTGCAGGAGTGGTTGAACTGGCACGCCTGGAGAGCGTGTGTATCCGCAAGGGTACCGAGGGTTCGAATCCCTCTCTTTCCGCTAATTTCTTCAAACTGACCGCTTATCGACTTTTCTATTTAAAAAATAATTTTTTTTTCTTAATTTTTTTCCACTTACATAACTATTTTCGATTTAAATATTTAAGGACAGGAAAATGAAATTTATTGTGCTTTTCTTAAGTATTGCGCTAATATTCTTAGGCATTGCTGCAGTTATGTATGTTGATGCTAATTCCGCCGAACCCAAAAGAAGTACATCCAGCAATAATATTCAGCATCCGCAGTTAGCTGATGAATTCACACAAAAATATTCAATGCGGGAGATTGACAGTATAACGGCAGAATATAATTACCCTTTTACAATAAGGAATGCTGTTAAAGCTGCACCATCTGATAGTTCAGCTCAAACAACAAAAAAGATTTAATGTTTGAGTAAGACTTAAAAACTTCTTCCGCCCGGAAAATTATTTATTAGTGATATCAATAAATCCAGCCTCTCATCCTATTAACCGGGCGTCGTCCTCTTTTCTGTTTTAAGTTTGCTTCCAGGAAATCCAAAAAACTAAAAACAAAAAGAGAGGTATTTATGAAGAACCTCAGAATAATTTTCACTGCCGCATTATTGGTAATCGTTTTTACAGTACAAGCCTTGCCTTCAGTTAAATCTAAAACTATTCCTGAAAACAAGCGTGATGCGATTACAGCAAGCCTTATTCAAGGGCTTAACTCTGATAACACCGGATTAATTACAAGTTCCGCATACATGCTTGGGGAATTTAAAATGGAAGAAGCAGTAATTCCTTTAATGAAACTTTTGCATTCGGGAAAGAATGAAGATATAAGAATAGCTGCTGCACTGGCATTGTACAAAATTGAAAATCCCCGCGGCATATTTGCCGTTAAACAGGCAATCAGATTTGATGATAGTGAAAGAGTGAAAAAACTATGCGCAAATTTTTATAATGATTTCATGTTTAACCGCAAATCTGTAATAAGCATTGCCAGAAAGTAATTTAAAGTTCGTCTCATCTCTACTGAACACTCCGGGAAAATTAGTACCGGGGTGTTTTATTTTTATCCCAGTTTGATTTTTATTATTTAATTTTACTCCTCACATTTATCCTTCAATTTTTAAATGAAAAACATTAAACAACATATAGTTGATACGGTTCATTTAGCATATCCGGTTATTATTGGCCAGCTTGGTGTTATAATGATGGGAGTTGTTGACAGCGTGATGGTGGGAGAACTTGGTGCAAGTCCTTTAGCTGCTGCTTCTGTGGCTAATAGTTTGTTTATTCTGATATTCATTCTTGGAATTGGTGTTTCATTTGCAGTAACCCCGCTTGTAGCAATTGCTGTGGGTGCAGGCAAATTCAATGATTGCGGAATTTTGTTCAGGCAATCGCTGATTGTAAATGCTGCTCTTTCTATAATTCTTGTTTTATTAATTTTTGCTGCTTCAGAAATAATTCAAAAACTTAACCAGCCGCCGGCTGTTGTTGCGCTTGCAAAATCTTATTTGAGGATATTGGGAATTTCAATTATTCCTGCCATGATTTTCCAGACTTATAAACAATTCATTGAAGGGCTTTCAATCATGCGTCCGGCAATGGTTGTAACACTTCTGGCTAATATTATTAATGTATTTGTTAATTGGGTTTTCATTTACGGGAACCTTGGTGCACCGGCTTTGGGTTTGGATGGTGCGGGTTTGGCAACTTTAGTATCAAGAATTTTTTTAGCATCTGCACTAATGTTTTATGTAATGAGAAAATCATTCTTCAAACAGTATGATGTTTCATTCAGGTTTAAATCAATTAATATTCCGGTTATTAAAAAAATTCTATCATTAGGATTGCCCAGCGGCATGCAGTACTTTTTTGAAGTTGGTGCATTTACATTTGCTGTAATAATGGTTGGATGGCTGGGAACTGCACAGCTTGCTGCACATCAGATTGCTATTAATCTTGCATCCGTTTCGTTCATGGCAGCAATGGGAATTTCAGCAGCGGGAAGTATACGCGTTGGCAATGCTGTTGGCATGAGAAGTATTTCTGAAACACGTAAAGCCGGATATTCCGCCTTACTTTTAAGTGCAAGTTTTATGGGTGTTTGTGGAATCCTTTTTGTTTTGTTAAGAAATTTTCTACCAACCTTGTACATTGATGATTCAGAAGTAATTTCTTTTGCATCTACCATTCTTATTGTTGCGGCTTTGTTTCAGATTTCAGATGGAATACAAGCAGTGGGAATCGGTATTCTGCGCGGATTAACTGATGTGAAAGCACCAACTGTAATTACATTTTTCTCTTATTGGATTCTCGCATTACCACTCGGCTACTTCCTCGGCTTTGTTCAAAAGCTTGAAGTTTTGGGAGTATGGATTGGCTTGCTGATCGGTTTATCATCGTCAGCTGTATTGCTCACGCTGCGCTTCAATAAAAAGAGCAGAAAAATTATTGAAGTTTAATCATCAGTTATGATTGAGGTAATGAATTCCTTTTTTATCAATTCAAAATAATAGTTGTGTAGTTTAAGGTTTGGAGAAGAATAATTCCAAACTTCATTTGAATCATGTTCAACCTGATCAAAATTATTATCTTCAGAAAATTTTAATTTTGAAGCAAGTACATAAAACGGAATCTTAAAATGCTTAGCAATAATTGCTGCAGCGCGGCTTCCTGTTTTATTAATTACATCTTGATTTTTTAAGATTTTATCTGCGCCTGTTAAAACCGCATCTGAAGATTCAACAGCTTTTGCCATATCAGCATCAATAAACAGTTCAACATGGATATTATTTCTCAGCAATTCCTTTGCGGTAATTCTGCCTTCATAATTTGGGCGGGATTCAATTATCTTTATTTGCAGATTATGATTTTCAGCCGCTAATGATTTTATAACTTTTGTTACCGTACTGCTGTTGGATAGAGTAAAAATCTTTTCTGCATCTTTTAGATAGTTTTTTGCATTTAAATAAATGCGATAATCGGAGTTTTTAATTTCCTGTTCAAATCCTTTTAAATAACTTTTTAAAACTGCAGGATCATTTTGAAATAGTAAAGATTCAATCTTATTTAAATAACTAATTATAATCTGAAAAGAGGAAAATCTTTTACGAAAAGTTTTAATCAACTCAATTAAATCATTATGTTCTGCCAAATTTTTTCTGAAGTATTCATTAATCTTCAAAGCTAATTCAGCAGAACCAGATTTATTATCACTTAGGATTTTATTTAACTCATCATCCATTCTTTATTCTTCAGGATAAAGATTCTCCCACCACTGCGGCTGATCTTTCAGATACCTATCAAAATAAGCAATGATGGTTTTAGTCCACAATTTCCTTTTTTTATATTCAAGTATATGATGATTCTGACCGGCAATTTCAATATAATTAACATCCTTACCTAATAATTTTAATGCTGTAAACATTGTTGTGCTTTCACCGGGCGGCACATTTGTATCCGCAGATCCATGAAGTAAAAGAAGGGGAGTAGTAATTTTATCAGCGTTGTAGATAGGACTATTCTCAACATAAATATCTTTTCTATTCCATGGAAAACTATTTGCTGTTGCAACAGAACTGTACAAATATCCCCAATAACCAACGCCCCAATAATTAGTAAGATTACTGATTCCAGCGTGAGAAATTGCTGCGGCAAAAATATCTGTTTTAGTTAAAATATTCATGGTCATAAATCCGCCGTAAGAAGCTCCGATAGCACCAACACGTTCCGGATCAACAAACGGATGATCTTTTAAAAATAATTTTGTGCCGTCAATAATTTCTTCTCCTGTAATTATTCCCCAATCATTAACATGATAAGCTGAAAATTCCTGCCCGTAACCAGTTGCTCCGCTTGGCTGAAGAACATAAACGACGTATCCATTTGCCGTCCATACATTCCGCGGATATCTGCCTTCAAAAGCCTGTTCCATTGGTGTTGTTCCGCCGTAATAAAAAACTATGCATGGATATTTTTTATTCTTATCAAAATTAACCGGATAGTAAACAAGTCCATCAATGTCTTCGCCCCGTGCATTCTTAAATGTCCAAACTTCTGTTTCACCAACTTTTACATATTTAAAGCTTTCCTTAGCCGGATCAAACTGCAATTTTGACTTTCCACTTTTCAAATCAATTATAAAAACCTTATCCGGCTCGGTTGCGTTTGATCCTTTATAAACAGCTTTATCAGAGTTTTCAGCAAAATCTATTTCTGTTAAAACTTCAACATCAAGGTTGATGTGAGTAAATTTCTTTTCTTTCAAATCATAACGATATAAACTTTGAAAAGTTCTATCAGTTGTATTGAAGTAAATAGAATTTTTATCTTTTTTTCCCCAATAAGCTGAAGAGATGCAAGGATTGAAATTTTTAGTAATTGCTTCAACTTCTTTTGTTTCAATATCAAAAATATATGCTTGAGTATCATAATCGTTTGGAATCATATTCTCTTTAACATTGATCCCGATTTTACCAAATAATGAAGGTCCGCCGGTAAATAATATTTTATTTCCATCAGGAGAAAATTGTGCGCTGTTGGAATAACGAAGCGAGATGAGCGAATCTAATCTTAAAGTGGAAAGATCAAGCAGATAATATGTTTCATAGTAATATGGTCTTTCTTTAAAATCATAGGTAGTAGTTGAAAGTATTGCTTTCTTTGAATCAGTTGAAATAGAATATAACTGAAAAGTTTCTTCACCGGCGGTTAATCTTATTTTTGTTTTGCTGCCAAGAAAAACCTGGTAGAGATAATATATATTTTCTGAGCCGGGGAGGCGCTTATCCATTCCGCTGATTTTCTTTAAACCTGTTTTATTTTCTTCAGGCTTTTTTGTTACAGAATAAATAATGTAACTTCCATCCGGAGCCCATTCAAAGCGGCTGAAGTCCTTTATGTTTTCAAGCAATGTTTCTGATGTACCTCTATCTAAATCAACAATCCATAATGATGTGTTGTTATCCTGAGTACCGGTGTAAGCGAATTTTTGGCCAACAGGTGCCCAGCTCACTGCTGATATGCTCATCTCACCTTTATAACTATTGTACAGTGAACCATCGGATGTTTTATAAATGTCAATCCATGTATTTTTATCACCATTATCATTTATAATTTCAGAGACAGATACAGCAGCAAATTCACCATCAGCCGAGATAGAAATATCTCCTACTTTCGGATCTTCAAGGAGTTTTTCCACAGTTGGGTATTCTGCAGGATCAACAGAAATTATAAAATACTCTTTTACAAATGGTGAATCAATTTTTATATCTGCGGAAAATTTCCAATCAGAATTTGTCTTTGGATCTTTTAATGCTTTAACAATTAAAATATGTTTGCCGGTTTCAAGAGTGATTTCTTTTTTAATTTTTTCAGGCGTACAGGCTGAATCACCTTTTGCAGATTGTGTTGAATTTTTTACTGCTATTTCCTTCCCATCAAGATATGCTTTAAAGTAATGGCATGTGTTGAATTGAAACTCTGCTTTTATCCATCTGTCATTCTCAATGTAGGAAGTCAGATACGCAATTTCAGGAAGTGTTTTATCAGTTATGCTGAAATTAATTTCTGAAGAAGAATTTTTCTGCCATGTAAGTTTCTTATCATTCATCCAATTAATTATTTCATTTTCAGAAGGATGTAATTTCTTTAATTGAATCTCTTCTAAATCAAGAAACTCTTTCACTTTAAAGTTACTTTTTCCAGCCTCAACAGGCATCTCAACTGAAACAGGCCCGGCAATTAGCCATTGATCAATTTTTATTAATGTGGAATCCTGAGTTTGTGCAAATGATATGAAATTGATGAAAAGAAATATTGAAATGAATTGACGGAGCATTTTTAATCCTGAAAAAATTTTAGATTAATATTTAGATGTTTAAAATTCGTAAATTAAAGTTAACAATTAAGTTTTATAAATTTTAAAATATTAGATAAATAATGAAAATTATACTTTCACTTGTATTTATAGCTTTACTCATTTCATATTCTGCAGCTCAGCAAAAAGAGGAAGCAGCTAAGAAATATGAGCGTGAAAAATTTGATCCGAATCGTGATGCAGAAAAAGATATACATGCTGCAATTGAGGAAGCTAAAAAAACTGATAAAAGAATTCTGCTTGATGTAGGCGGAGAATGGTGCATCTGGTGCCACAGGCTTGATGAATTCTTTGCCGAAAATGAAGATGTAAATAATTTTTTACATGAAAATTTTGTTGTTGTAAAAGTTAATTATAGTCCTGAAAACAAGAACGAAAAAGTATTATCTAAGTATCCCGAAATTCCTGGCTATCCACATTTTTTTGTTCTGGATACAAATGGAAAATTTCTTCATTCACAAGGAACCGGCGAACTTGAAAAGGGAAAAGGACATGATAGAGAGAAGATGATGGCATTTCTGAAAAAGTGGGCGCCTAATAAATCAGCGGATTAATTTTTAGTGAGCCGGTTATTCTTCTAAAGCCGGCTCAGTATTTTTTATAAAATATTTTATATCAAAGGCGGTTTCTTCAGGTATATTATTTATGCGGTAGTTAAAATGTGAGAGTTTAGTGTAAAGTTCTTCCTTGTTCCGGAATTCTTTCAGATAAAATATTCTTACCTTATTTCTGTTCTTCACAAGCCAATTTAAAGTTATTTTCATCTTTTCAAGGTCTTCATCAAGCGGCTTTGATTTCAGATTAAGCGTTTGCCCAAAGTAATCATCAAGAGCTTCTTCAAATAAATCTTTTTCATCTAAGAAATATTTTTTGATATAAATTTTTCCTTCAAGCATCAGAATATAATCTTTGCCGAAATTCTCTGTAACTTCAAATAAAACATTGGCAAGATTAACCGGCTCAGCAAGTAGTGATGATTTATGTGTTTGAGCAAGAATTAAATCAACAAGTTCTTTTACTTCAGCAGCTTTCTCATACTTTAGTTTTTCAGAATAATCCTTCATTTTATTTATTAATCTGTTAAGTGCAAACTGATTTTTACCGTAGAGAAATTCATAAACTTTTTCAAGTTCATCCAGATAAAGATTCCTATCATTATTAACACACGGCGCTGTGCACCTTTCTATTTCAGCAAGAAAACATTTTTTCCCCTTGCTGAATTCAGCATCAGAACATTCTCTGACTGCAAAAGTTTTTTGAATCATTTCATGAAGTGAAACAGCTTTATTTCTTGAGACGAATAATCCAAAATAATCATCTCCATCAAAATCAAAATTGTTTGTTATTTCCAATGCCGGAAAGGGATGGTTTATCTTAATCTTCAAAAAATATTTATTGCCGTAACGTTTCAGCATTTTGTTATGCCGCGGGTTTATGGTTTTAATTAATTCAGCTTCGGTAAGCAGCGCAATTAATTCTGAATTTGTAATCTGAATTTTAAGTCTTGATGCCTGCTGAATAATTCTTTTTGCTTTTCTTGGTGCGGTAGGAGAAAAATATGTTTTCACTCTGTCACGGAGAGATTTCGCTTTACCTATATAAATTATTTCATCTTTTGCGTTAACAAAAAAATAAATTCCCGGCGCATCAGGAAGAACCGAAACATCATCACTTAATTTTTTCTTTATTTTTTGCTTTACAGCAGATTTCGGAATTGTTTGAAACTTGATTAACTCATGTGTACTAACGAGCAGTTTTTTTGTTCTGATTTCGTTCAGCATTTTAATAAGAACTTTTGCTGTAACATCCGCATCAGCTAAAGCTCTGTGAGCTGAAGAATTGTGAATCTGCAAATGATTACAGACAGATGATAATGATTTGCTTCTTAATGATGGGAATAATCTTCTTGCAATTTTTAAAGTGCAAAGATTAATATTTTCAAGTTCATCCCTGCCGCAGTATAAAAATTCTCTTCTTAAAAAACTTTTATCAAATGAAAGATTGTGAGCAGTTAAAATACTGTTAGAAATAAATCCGCATACATCATCAATAATCTCATTAAAAAATGGTGCATCATAAACATCATCGTTTGTTATTCCGGTAAAGCTTGAAATGTAATATGGAATTTCTCTTCCCGGATTAACAAGTGAATGATATCTGTCAACAATTTTCATGTTGACAACTTTCACCAAACCAATTTCAATAATATTATTCCGTGCAGGGGAAAGTCCGGTGGTTTCAACGTCCACTACGCAATATTCAGCTTCTTCAATTGGGAGCGAAAATATATCTTCATCAATCATGATGTGAAATGTAATAAAAAATTAAAACCAAATATCATTATGCAATTGAAAACATGAAAATTATTTTTTCAGGCTGAATTATTTAGTTTAAAAAAATCCGAATCATTATTAATTGAAATTTATATATGATGATAATCCAATCTCAATTTCTGATTTACTCTCAATTTGAATATATTTATCGCTAAAGTTAAAGAGGTTTATGAATTCAATAAATATATTATTCGTTGGAGATATTATTGGAAAACCCGGATTAAATATCGTCCAGACATGGCTGCCGGGTTTAATTCAGAAATATAAAGCTGATTTTGTAATTGCAAACGGTGAAAATGCTTCTGATGGAAAGGGGTGCACTGAAAAAGAAGGCAAAATACTTTTTGATTTAGGAGTTCATGTTATTACCGGCGGAAATCATACATGGGATAAACACCAATCACAGGATTATCTGAAAAATGAACCGCGCGCACTCAGACCGCTGAATTATCCAAAAGGAACATATGGAAACGGCTTTTACATTGCTGAAACTAAAAAAGGAAAAGCTGCAGTTGTAAATCTTCAGGGAAGAACTTTTATGGCTGCAATTGATTGTCCTTTCAGGTCTGCAGAATGGGTTTTGTCAAGATTAAAATCAGAAACAAAAATTATTATAGTTGATTTTCATGCCGAAGCAACAGCAGAAAAAATCGCAATGGTAAATTTTCTTGATGGGAAGGTAAGCGCTGTTATTGGTACGCATACTCATGTGCAAACTGCTGATGAAAGAATTTTCCCAAATGGTACTGCCTATATTACTGATGTTGGAATGACAGGTCCGTATGAATCAGTTATTGGAATGAAAACACAGGCAGCAATTAACAGATTTTTGTATCAAACTCCGCAAAAATATGAAACAGCAGAAAATGATGTTCATCTTTGCGGAATGTTTTTAAAGGTTGATATTGAATCCGGTAAAACAATTGAACTTGAACGAATTTTATTTCCGGATTTTATAAAGAAAACTGATAACAATTAATTATTGCACACGTTTAATCATCAATTATTTTTTTATCATCATCATTGTATATGCAGAATTTCCCTTTGCCACGAATTGATAAAGATGAAGAGCTAAGAGAACTTCTTCTGCCTTACTGCAGATTTAGCGCGGGAAAAATTTGGAACGATGAAAAAGGTTTACACCGCATAGGATGCCTTGATGCGGCAGATGCAGACTCGGTTAAAAAATTTATGGGAAACTCCAAAGCTGCTGCTGCCGTGCATGATCCGCCATACAATTTTGTTGCGTTTGAAGAAAGGCATGTTGAAAAATTTATTGATTGGTGCAGACTCTGGATAAAAAATTCATTTCATGTTTTAAAGACAAATGCATCGCTTTATGTATGGCTCGGCGCTGATCAGAATGATCATTTTCAGCCGCTGGCAGAATTTATAATTATGATGAGGGATTCAGGCTTTAGTTCCAGAAGTTTTATTACAATGAGAAACCAGCGTGGTTACGGTACTCAAAAAAACTGGATGGCTGTCCGCCAGGAACTTCTTTACTACATAAAAGGAGAACCGAAATTTAATGTTGAAGCTGAATATACAGATATTCCAAAAATCTTAAATGGCTATTATAAGGATGTAAACGGAAGATTAACCAATAATTTTGAGCGAAGTAAATCACCAAACATACGGGCTGGAAATGTGTGGGTAGATGTTCAGCAGGTTTTTTATAGAATGGCAGAAAATGTTAACGGATGCTACGCTCAAAAACCATTAAAAGCTATTGAAAGAATAATTTCGGCTTCAACCGATAAGAAGGAAATTGTAATTGATTTTTTTGCGCATTCAGGTACAACATTGCTTGCAGCAGAAATTCTGCAGCGGCGGTGTTTTACAATTGATCTTGACCCGGTTTTCTGTGAGATAAGTTTACGCAGATTGGAAAATTATAGAAAGTGCAGACAAACAGGCTGGCAGAATTCAAATCCTTTTTATGAAGAGATTTTAAATGATAAAAAATTAAGAAGTTATCTTAAAAAAAATAATATTATTCAAAAATCTGAAGAAGAAATTTTAGCAGAATAATAAATTAAACTAAACAGCAGTAAATAAATGATTTTAATAGATGGAAAAAAAGTTGCGGCGGATATCAGAGCGGAGTTAAAAGAAAAAGTATCCGCTCTTAAAGCAGAAGGAAAAAATGTTCCCGGACTTGTTACGATTCTTGTTGGAGAAGATCCTGCTTCACAAATTTATGTTAAGAGTAAGGGAAAAGCGTGTGAGGAAGTTGGATTTCTTACCAGATCGGAAAAATTATCTGCAGATATTTCTGAACAAGAATTGCTTGATCTTATTGAAGCTTATAACCAAAACACTGAAATCCACGGTATACTCGTTCAGCTTCCTCTTCCAAAGCACATTGATGAAAATAAAGTGATTGAAGCAATCTCTCCTAAAAAAGATGTTGATGGATTTCATCCAATTAGTGTTGGTAATCTTGTAATTGGAAAAGATGCATTTGCTGCCTGCACTCCTGCCGGCATTCAGGAATTGTTGAAACGGTACAACATAGAAACAAAAGGCAAACATGTTGTTGTTCTTGGGAGAAGCAATATAGTTGGCAAGCCAATAGCAAACATAATGCTTCAGAAAAAAGATCATGCAAATTCTGTTGTTACAGTTTGCCATTCAGCCGCTCCTGATGTCTCATACTTTACCAGGCAGGCTGATATTTTAATCGCTGCAATTGGTAAGGCAAACTTTGTAAAAGCAGATATGGTTAAAGAAGGCGCAGTAGTAATTGATGTTGGAATTAATCGTATTCCTGATTCATCTCATCCAAAAGGTTCGCGTATTGTTGGTGATGTGGATTTTAATGAAGTTTCATCAAAAACTTCTTACATTACGCCGGTTCCTGGCGGAGTAGGACCAATGACTATTGCAATGCTTCTGCAAAATACTTTCAAAGCATATCTTAAACTATCTGCATAAATTGAAATGCAAATTTTGTTTATGAAAATAAAAGTTTATCAAATGGAGGTGATGAAATGAGCTTCCCGGATTTTGATACAGATGTTTCAAGAGAATTTTTAGAAAAAACTCTGCGCGATTTTTACAGCGAATCAGAATCATGTAAAGGGTGGGAGACAAATGTTATTACGCAGCCGAAAGCAGTTAAAAACATAGTAGAAACCGGTGCTGAAAGAATTGCCGCAGGAATGGGCGTTGGCAAAGCAATGCCTGATAAAAGTATTGCCTCAAAGATTGATCATACCTTGCTAAAACCCGAAGCAACAACTGATGAAGTAATTCAGCTATGTGAAGAAGCAAAGAAATATAAATTTGCATCTGTGTGTGTTAATCCTTCATTTGTTGCGTTGTGCAGTGAACTTCTGAAAGAGACCGGAGTTAAAGTCTGTACGGTGATTGGCTTTCCACTTGGCGCAACAACAACAGAAGTGAAAAGGTTTGAAGCTGAACAGGCAATTTATAACGGTGCAACGGAAATAGATATGGTTATAAATGTTGGGCGTTTAAAAAATGGAGATCATGAATATGTTTTAAATGATGTTCAGCAGGTTGTTCTTGCAGCAAAAAAACATAACGCAATTTGCAAAGTAATTCTGGAAACAGCACTTCTTACAGATGAAGAAAAAGTTAAAGCCTGTTTGATCTGTAAAAAAGCCGGAGCTGATTTTGTAAAAACTTCTACAGGATTCAGCAAGGGCGGCGCAACTGTTGGTGATATTGCACTGATGAAATATGTTGTGGGAAGCGGAATCGGAGTAAAAGCCTCCGGTGGAATCCGTTCAAAAGAAGATGCCGAAGCAATGATTGCAAGCGGTGCAGACAGAATAGGTGCAAGTGCTTCAGTAAAAATTGTAATGGGAGAAAAAAGCCAATCAAGTTATTAATTGTATTTAGTTATTAAAGGCGCAATTTTGATTTTAGATGTTATTGTTATTAAAAGTGATGATGGTTTTACTGCGGAAATACCAAGTTTGAAAGGCTGTGATGCCTGGGCACATGATGAAGATACAGTGCTTGAAAAAATTGTTGATCTCGCTTCATACTATTTGAAAGTTGATCCTAAGGATAAAATTAAACTTGATAAAGCCCGGGGAAGTAGAACTAAAACCATTTATAAACTTGTTGTTAAGGGTTTGTAAGTTCTTAATGAAATCTTTTAAAACAGAAAGAAGAAAAAATAAAATTGTATCGGTAGTATCAGCACGGCAGCAAAGTTTACATGTAGTGCTTGAAAATATTCATGATCCGCATAATGTTAGTGCAATATTCAGAACATGCGATGCAGCAGGAGTTCCCAAAGTATCTTTAATTTATAACCTGGAAGAATTTCCGAAGATTGGGAAAAAATCTTCCGCTTCTGCTTTTAAATGGGTTGAAAAAGAAAAATACAAAGATGTTAATACCTGTTATAGAAATTTAAGAGAACAGGGCTTTGTAATTTATGCTTCTTCAATTTCTGATGATGCTAAAAGTATGTATGATCTTGATCTTACAAAAAAAACTGCTATAGTTTTGGGGAATGAACACCGGGGAGTTTCAGATGAAGCGGCACAATCCGCTGATGAAATATTTCTTATTCCTATGTATGGAATGGTTCAGAGTCTGAATGTATCTGTTGCTGCAGCAATAATTCTTTATGAAGCAGTAAGACAGAGGATAATCAAAGGTAAATATTTGAAGAGTGAATTATCAGATGATGAACTGGATGAAAAAATTAATTTATGGCTGAATAAATAAACCGGAAAATTTTAATGGTTAAAGAACTTTCAAAAATAAATAAAGTAAGCGGTGAGCTTGAACTGCCGGGTGATAAATCAATCTCACACAGAGCTGTGATGTTTTCTGCACTTGCCGATGGTGAATCAAGAATTTTTAATTTATCAAATGGTGAAGATGTAAAATCCACACAAAAGTGTTTTGCTGCTCTTGGTGCTGAAATTAAAAAAGAGAGTGATCATCTGGTTGTAAAAGGATGCGGATTTAAAGGATTCAAAAAACCGGTACAAGCACTTGATGCCGGAAATTCAGGTACAACTGCAAGATTGATAAGCGGAATTTTAATTGCACAAAATTTTGAATCTGAAATTATTGGTGATGAATCCTTATCAATAAGACCGATGAAAAGAATTATAACTCCTCTTACAGCAATGGGAGGAAAAATTGGAGCGTCTGAAAGATCAACCTTACCGCTTAAGTTTTTTCCTTCTGATGAAATAATTCCAATTACCTATGAATTGCCGATGGCAAGCGCTCAGGTGAAAAGCGCAGTGCTGCTTGCCGGACTTCATTCAGCAAAACGAACATCTGTAATTGAAAAAATTCCATCTCGTGATCATACCGAAAGAATGCTTGGGTTGAGTAGTTCATTTAAGGGAACGGATAAAATAATTTTTTCTTCATCAGAAAATTATCCGCAGCCAAAGGAATATTTTGTGCCATCCGATATTTCAACCGCAGCATTCTTTATTATTCTTTCATTGCTTTTAAATGATTCTGAACTTAAAATTAAAAATGTTTCATTAAATCCTACCCGCACCGGAATTCTTGATGTTCTGAAAAGAATGGGCGCAAACATTGAAATTCAGCATGAACAGGAAGCTGCAGGAGAGCCATTTGGTGATCTGATCATTAAAAACAGCCAACTTAAAAATGTTGAGCTGCCAAAAGAAATTATTCCAAATATAATTGATGAAATTCCAATACTTTCTATTGCCGGAATTTTTGCTGAAGGAAGTTTCTCTGTAAATCATGCTGAAGAATTAAGAGGTAAGGAAACAGACAGAATAACTGCATTGTGCAAAAACTTTAAAGAACTTGGTTTGGAAGTTGATGAGCAGGAAGATGGTTTTACAGTAAGCGGTGAAATAAAAAACAAAAATGTAATCTTCGAAAGTTTTGGTGATCACCGGATTGCTATGGCTTTTGCAGTGTTATCTTTTGTTTTGGAAGAAGGAGGAAAAGTTAATAATTTCAATTGCGTGAATATTTCAAATCCTGATTTTGAAAATCAAATTAAAAAAATAGCAAGGTAAAATATGGCAGAAGTTTTATTAAAAGATGTTACCAAAGTTTATGAAGGGGGAAACGTTGCCGTTAGGAATGTTAACCTTGAAATTAAAGACAGGGAATTTGTTGTGCTCGTTGGGCCTTCAGGCTGCGGTAAATCCACTACTTTAAGAATGATTGCGGGACTTGAAGAAATTTCCGGCGGAGAACTTTACATTGAAGGCAGAAAAGTTAATGATGTTTCTCCCAAAGACCGCGATATAGCTATGGTTTTTCAAAACTATGCGTTGTACCCTCACATGACTGTTTATGAAAATATGGCTTTTGGTTTAAAGCTAAGAAAATTTGACAAGCAGGCAATTAAACAACGTGTTAGTGAAGCTGCTAAAATTCTTGGACTTGAAACTTATCTTGACAGAAAACCGAAGGCATTATCCGGCGGGCAGAGGCAGCGTGTTGCATTGGGGCGTGCAATAGTGCGCAAACCCAAAGTGTTTTTATTTGATGAACCTTTGAGTAATCTTGATGCTAAACTTCGTGTTCAAATGAGAACAGAAATTTCAAAGCTGCATCAAAGACTGGAAGCAACAATGATTTATGTTACTCATGATCAAACTGAAGCAATGACGATGGGTGATAAAATTGTAATTATGAAGGATGGCGTTGTTCAGCAAATTGATGCACCGCTTAATTTATACAATTATCCTGTTAATAAATTTGTTGCGGGATTTATCGGCAGCCCGTCAATGAATTTTATTGAAGGAAAAATTACTCAGGCAGATGGTTTGAAATTCATCAGCACCGGAAACGGATTTTCAATTAACTTGAATAATAAACACTCGGAACTTCTAAAAAATTACATTAATAAAAATGTTTGGCTTGGCATTCGTCCGGAAGATATTTATGATGCAGCTTCAAGTACTGCAAAAGATTCATTTCAGAAAATTGATGCAAACCTTGAAGTAGTTGAACCTATGGGAAATGAAATATTTTTATATTTCACTGTTGATGAAACACAAATGGTAGCCCGAATTCCCGCACGTGAAAAACCAGAAGCCGGCACAAGCAGAGAATTATTTTTTGATACTGATAAACTTCATTTCTTTGATGCAGATACCGAACAGACTATAAAAGATTAAAATTAAATTTTAAAATGATAAAACCTGCTTGAACTGAGCAGGTTTTTTATTGAGAGGACCCGAATTACAATTTTATAATTTGATGTTCAAATTTATTGATTGTTAATTCTTCAAATAAATGAGCAATAAATTCAACACCATATTTATTTGCAAAGTAAACAAAGTTAAGTTCTCTTTCCTGAAGATTTGAATTAGGATAAATGCCAGAAGTAATTTTATCTATCTGTCTTAAAGTTGTTTCATGTTTTCTCTTCTGCGCATCAAATGCTTTTCCTTTTAACTCATCAAGATAATTAAAAATTTTCTGCCTGTACTTTGTACTTGCATCGCTGATTGTTTTATCAAGCTCGAATAATTTTTCCTTAAGCTGATCAAAAGTTACTTCAATTTCATTGGACGCAGATTCAAAAATATTGTTCAGCGCATTATCACCAATTGATTCAAGCACTTTATTTTTCAACTGTTCAGGATCAATAAACAACTGCTGAATTTCCAGTGAATATTTTTCAATTAATGAACTGATATTTTTTTCAATTATTGTTGCACCTGAACGGGGATAAATAACAGGTGCTTCAATATTATAGTATTGATATAAAGGCATTACCTGTGCAAAATATGATATTTCTGAAGGTCCGCCGATATAAAATGCAGTTGGCAGCAGAAAATCCTGACAGATTGGTCTGAGAAGAACATTGGGACTAAAATTCTTGGGTTCATTTTCAATAAGATCAATTAATTCCTCGTATGAAAATTTTTTTCTTTTCCTTCTAAGTCTAAATTCATTTTCTACCGGCTCAATTAAATGTCTTCCTTCATCCGTAGAAAAAAATAAATTTATCGGTCTAACTTTAACCTGTGCATGGTATAGTTCTTCCAGCTTTGCGCTTACGTTAACCAATGTTTCGGTATGCATCCTGAAATCTGTAATTTCTTTTTTGAATACCGGCTTTAATAAATTTTTAACATCAGCATCCTGCGGATCAAAAATTATTAATCCGTATTGATCAAACAGCCAGAATATTAAATCTTTAAATGCATCTCTGAATGTTCTTCCTTCCCGGTAATATGAACGAAGCTGTTCAAATATTTTTTCTGTAAACTCTGTTTCGCGCAGATTGTTTTTGAACTTCTCAAAAAAATCATTTATTGATTGATTGAATTTTAAATTTCCAACACTGCCCCTGTTTTCTTCTTCCGGAATTGAATCTTCATAAATAATTTTTTCAAATTCATTTTTTTCATTTATGATTCCAACAGAACTTACTTCATCAAAATCATGATCATCACCTTCAAGCCAGAATACAGGTACAAAATGGTAATCATCATAACGTTCTGAAAGGTATGTGCTGAGTTTTATTGCAGTAATAATTTTATAAATTGTATAAAGTGGTCCGCCGGCAATACCAAGCTGCTGGCCTGTAACAATGGCAAGAGTTTTCTTATTTCCAAACAGAGAAATATTTTTTTGCGTTTTTGGAGATGGCTTATAAGTTGAATACTGTTTTTCAATAATTGATGTTATTTCTGCAGAATGATTTTTCGAATCAGAAATATTTTTAAATATCTTTAAATATTCTTCCTTATTGCGGAAATTATATTTGAAAAAATTTTTTACATTATCAAATTCATATAAATAATCAAGGAACAGATTTTGATTTCCGGGTATATCGCTAAAATTTATAAACATTAACTCTCCAAATCTCGTATATGAATGTTCGGAAAAGTAACAAAAAGATTTTTGCTTAACAATAACACTACTTTCTAAAAAGGAAAACCACTGAGCACTGATTATACTTTAGCAATACAGAATCATTTAAGCAGATATAAGAGGCAATATATTCTTTCTGCTAAAATTATTTTCAGCCTAAGTCTGCTGGTTTATCTGATAAACAATATAAAGCCGCAGCAGATTATTAAAGCATTTTCAGCGCTTAACATTTATTATTTCTCAGCCATAACATCTTTACTTATTCCAAACATTTATCTGCAATTTAAAAAATGGGAATTAACCTGTGATCATCTTTTAAATATTAAAGATAGAAATCAGATTTTCAGATCATTGTTTTACGGATTAACCGGCGGCGCTTTTACTCCCGGCAGAATAGGAGAGTATGCGGGAAGAGGACTGATATTAAATGATAAATCTTTCATAACCGTTTCTGCCGCAACAATGATTGAAAAGTTTTTTGTACTTTTTAATGAGATTATCTTTGGCACGGCAGCATTGGCTGCGTTTATGATTTTAAAAAATCCGGAAATGAATCCCCAAATATTATATGGATTTTCATTTTTGATTTGCTTCATAATTTTCTGTTATAAATTTAAAAACAGATTGTTGAGTTCAGTAATAAATATCTGCTCAAGAATTAAATTGTTAAATCGTTATCCTGAATTAATTAAAACAATTTTAACGATTGATAAAAAATATATTCGCAGGATGATGATTATAACCACTCTGTACTTCATAATTTATACACTTCAATTTGTATTAGCTGCGGCATCATTCACAACTCATTTTGATTTTATAAATTTGTTCTGGGCTGCCGTGCTTATCATGTTTTCAAAAACAGCTCTGGGATTTTTTTCTTTTGGAGAATTGGGAGTACGAGAGGGCGCTGCTGTTTATATTTTTACACTTTTCGGATTCAGTGGATCAGCAGGATTTAATGCCGGTATTTTAATCTTTCTCATAAACATTATTCTTCCCGCTTTGGCTGGTATGTTTTTAAGTTTTACGGATTCAAGAAATGCCTGATTATCTATTACTCTTCTTAAGCATATTTATTCTGCATTACTTTTCTTTTTTAATAAAAATTCTTAAAGGATTAAAAAGTTTTGATAATAAATTCAATCTCAAAACTGAAGATGAATTTATCAGCGTTATTATTCCATTCAGGAATGAATCAGAAAATATATTAATGAGTCTGCAATCAGTTGAATCGCTTGATTATCCTAATGATAAATATGAAGTAATTTATGTTGATGATGATTCGGAAGATGATTCCTTTACAAAATTGTGCAATGCAATTTCTTCTCCAAACATTAAAGTTATTAAAGCGGTTGATAAAGTTGAATATAAGGCACATAAGAAACGTGCAGTTGAATTGGGTATTGAAAGATCAAAAGGAGAGATTATAGTTACAACAGATGCTGATTGCCGGCACTCACCGGAGTGGTTAAAGTATCTCATTTCAACATTTGATAATAATACAGCAATGGCTGCAGGCCCCGTTGATTTTTTCCCATCATCAAAATTTATGGACAAACTGCAGAGGCTTGAGTTCCAGGGATTGAT
>Ga0079224_100000730_pt1 | contig 34302 bp, 28 predicted proteins | sample Stecom2015_FD_80414 | JGI IMG/M metagenome (GOLD analysis project Ga0079224, IMG submission 80414) | Agricultural soil microbial communities from Utah to study Nitrogen management - Steer compost 2015 | ecosystem: Environmental > Terrestrial > Soil > Agricultural land | place: USA: Utah... | reverse complement strand
CCCAGGAGAAGGTGCGGCTGACCCTGGCCGGGGTGGGCGGCGCGTTCGGCGCCCGCGAGGACCTGTCCATGCAGATCCACGCGTGCATGCTGGCGCTGCGCACCGGCAGGCCGGTCAAGATCGTCTACAACCGGGAGGAGTCGTTCTACGGCCACGTGCACCGGCACCCGGCCCGGATGCGCTACGAGCACGGCGCGAAGAGCGACGGCACGCTGCTCTACGCCGTCCTGGAGATCATCGTGGACGGCGGGGCCTACGCCTCGGCCACCCCCGCGGTGGTCGGCGTCGCCTCCTCGCTGGGCATCGGCCCCTACGAGGTGCCCAACGTGTCGGTGGACGCCTACGGGGTGTACACCACCAACCCGCCGTGCGGGGCGATGCGCGGCTTCGGCGCGGTGCAGTCCTGCTTCGGCTACGAGTCGCAGATGGACCGGCTCGCCGCCGAACTGGGCATGCACCCGGTCGACCTGCGGATCAAGAACGCCATGTCGCAGGGGTCCCGGATCATCACCGGGCAGGAGATCGACATGCCGCTGCCCATGGCGGAGATGCTCCAGCGCGCCAGGGAGATGCCGCTGCCGCCGGCCCGCGAGGAGCTGGACGACCCGTCCGACCTGCGGACCCTGCCCGGCGGCACGGCCAACACCACGCACGGCGAGGGCGTGGTGCGCGGGGTGGGCTACGGCGTCGGCCTGAAGAACCTGTGCTTCTCCGAGGGGTTCGACGACTACTCCACCGCGCGGGTGCGCCTGGAGGTCATCGGCGGCGAGCCCGCGGTGCTGGTGCACACCGCCGCCGCCGAGGTCGGCCAGGGCCTGGTCACGATCAAGGGCCAGATCGCCCGCACCGAGCTGGGCGTGGAGCGGGTGACCATCCACCCCTCCGACACCCGGGTGGGGTCGGCCGGCTCCTCCTCGGCGTCCCGGCAGAGCTACATGACCGGCGGCGCGGTGAAGACCGCCTGCGGGGCGGTCCGCGACCGGGTGTTCGAACTGGCCCGGGAGCGCGGTGTCGTCCCCGCCGGCCACCCCGACGAAGGGCTGTCCCTGGTCGGCGGGAAGCTGGTCTCCGACACCGAAGGAGCGCTCGCCTCCCTCGCCGAGCTGCTGGAGGGCACCGCCGTCGAGGAGACCCGGGAGTACCGCCACCGGCCCACCGAGGCGCTCGACCCGACCCTCGGCCAGGGCTCCTCGCACACCCAGTTCGGGATGTGCGTGCACCGCGCCGTGGTCGACGTCGACCTGGAGCTGGGTCTGGTGAAGGTGGTGGCGCTGGACGCGGTGCAGGACGTCGGCAGGATCATGCACCCCCAGCAGCTCGCCGGGCAGATCCAGGGCGGCTCCGCCCAGGGTCTGGGACTGGCCCTGATGGAGGAGATCCAGGTCCAGGAGGGCCGGATCAGGAACCCGTCGTTCACCGACTACCTGATCCCCACCATCCTGGACACCCCGCCGATGCGCATCGACGTGCTGGAGCACCCCGACCCGCACTCGCCCTACGGGCTGCGCGGGGCCGGGGAGCCGCCGACGCTCTCCTCCACCCCGGCGATCGTCGCCGCGGTGCGCGATGCCACCGGCCGCCCGCTCACCCACGCTCCGGTCCGCCCGGAGGACATCGTGGGAATCGAGCTGTAGCGGCCGTGATGCGGGGGCGGCGGTGGAGCGGGCCGGCCGGTGCGGTGCCCGAGGGCTTCGGCCCCGGGTTCGGTCGGCCCGGTGTTCCCTTCCACGTTCCGTCCCCGGCGCGGCGGGGCGGCCGGGGGCGCGTGCCCGGCCCCCCGCCCGCCGCCCCGCGGGGTCTCCGGCGGAGCCCCCGCGGACCACAAGACTTCCCGCCCGTCTCCCACCACCACCCTCAACGGAGACCCTGCGGGTCGCAGAACTTCCCGCCCGTCTCCCACCACCACCCTCAACGGAGACCCTGCGGGTCGCAAGCCTGCCCGTCCCGGTCCGCCGGCGCCCTCGGTCGCCGGGACGGGCAGCCGTACCACTACGAGACCTCCGGACCCAGGAGGCATCAGGGCGCCGGGCACCGGGACACCCCCGGGCGCCCGCACCGGCCCGCCGCGCAGCGCGGCGCGGACCGTCGGTAAAGTACACCGGCTCCGGTCAGGTCCTCGGCGACCGGCCGGCGGCGGCACGGCCCGGCAGGGCCTTGTCAAAGATCGAAACCCAAAGTGACGATCCCCCAACTAGCGGTGATCGGGCAGGGCAAGTCCGACACCGGAACCCTCCAGGAGGGGCAACATGACTCAACTCGACGCGAAGGGGCCCGGGCCGGAACAGCCGACCCAGGCCTCCGGGACCGCTCGATCCTGGCTCGACCGGTTCTTCTTCGTCTCCGAGCGCGGATCCAGCTACGGACAGGAGATCCGCGGCGGCCTGACCACGTTCATGGCGATGGCCTACATCATCGTCTTGAACCCGATCGTGCTCAGCGGCGCGCAGGACATCAACGGCTACGCGCCGACCTTCGCCCAGCTGACCACCATGACGGCGCTGTCCGCGGGCATCGCCACCATCCTGATGGGCGTCGTGGGGCGGGCTCCCATCGCCCTGGCGGCCGCACTCGGCGTGATGGCCGTGGTCGCCTACCAGGCGGTGCCGCTGATGACCTGGCCGCAGGCGATGGGCCTGGTGGTCTGGCAGGGCATCGCGATCATCCTGATGGTCGTCACCGGGGTGCGCACCGCGGTGATGAACGCGATCCCGCACAACCTCAAGCTGGCCATCGGCGTGGGCATCGGCATGTTCGTCGCGCTGATCGGCCTGAAGAACGCCGGCTTCGTCAGCGCCGGCGAGGGCAGCCTGCTCCAGCTCGGCACCGACGGGCACCTGTCCGGCTGGCCGGTGGTCGTGTTCGTCATCGGCCTGCTGGTCGCCGCGATCCTGCTGGCCCGCAAGGTGCCCGGCGCGATCTTCTACGGCATCCTGAGCGCCACCGCGATCGCCATCGCCGTCACCTACGCCTTCCGCCTCCCCGACGAGACCTGGGGCGACTCCGTCCCCCGGCTCCCGGAGACGCTGTTCGTCGCCCCCGACTTCAGCCTGCTGCTGCAGATCGACCTGTTCGGGGCCTGGTCGCAGGCGGGTGTGGCGAGCAGCGCGGTCATCCTGTTCACCCTGGTCCTGGCCGGGTTCTTCGACGCCCTGGGCACCATCCTCGCGGTGGGCAACAAGGCCGGGCTGACCGACGACAAGGGCCAGATGCCGCGCACCAACCAGATCCTGGCGATGGACGGCGCAGGCGCCGTCACCGGCGGCCTGACCAGCTCCTCGGCCACCCTGGTGTTCGTCGAGTCCACCGCCGGCGTCACCGAGGGCGCCCGCACCGGCCTGGCCAGCGTGGTCACCGGCGCGCTGTTCCTGCTGGCGATCCTGTTCTCGCCGATCTTCGGCATGGTGCCCGGCCAGGCGGCGTCCTGTGCGCTGGTCCTGGTCGGCGCGATGATGATGATGGGCGTCAGCGCCATCGAATGGGACGACATCTCGATCGCGATCCCGGCGTTCCTCACCATCGCCCTGATGCCGTTCACCTACGACATCGCCACCGGCATCGGCGCCGGCATCATCTCCTACACCGTCATCAAGACGGCTATGGGCCGGTTCCGCGAGGTCGGCTGGCTGATGTGGATCCTGACCGGCGTGTTCGCCATCGACTTCGGCCTGGCCGGAATCGAGCGGCTGCTCGGGATCTGACCCCTCCCTCCCCCTGCAGCGGCGGTGCCCGCGTCCCTTCCCGGACGCGGGCACCGCCGCTGCAAGCGCGGGTGTCGATTCACCGGCCGGTCCCCGCCCGCGGACCTGTGCCGGTGAGTGGTCCCGGACCGGTCGATACGTCCGAGACCGACACCGGGGGCGGCTCAGCCGCGGCGCGACACCCGCAGCGTGGCGATCTCGAAGGGGCGCAGCTCCAACCGGACCGCGCCCTGCTCGGCCACCGGGTCCGGGGCCGAGTCCAGCGGCCGCTCCAGCAGGTCGACCCGGGCCGCTTCCCCGGCGGGGAAGCCGAAGCCGACCCGTACCCGGGCGCGGGTGCCGCGCGCCTCGTACAGCCGGACCACCACGTCGCCCGAGCGGTCCTCGGCGAGCTTGACCGCCTCCACCACCACGCCCGGATGGTCGGTCTCCACCAGCGGCGGCACCGACCCCGAACCCGGGACCCGCCGCTCGGGCAGGTTGATCCGGTAGCCCTCGCGCACCGCGTCCGCCGTCTCCGCGCCCGGGACCAGGGCGTAGCCGAACCGGTGCACCCCGTGGTCGGTGCGCGGGTCGGGGAAGCGCGGCGCGCGCAGCAGCGACAGCCGGACCGCGGTGGTGGTGCCGCCGTCCGGGCGCACCCGCCGGGACACGTCGTGGCCGTAGGTGGAGTCGTTGACCAGGGCGTGCCCGTAGTCGGGCTCGGCGACCCGGATCCAGCGGTGCGCGCAGGTCTCGAACCGGGCCGCGTCCCAGGAGGTGTTGGTGTGCACCGGGCGGCGCACGTGCCCGAACTGGATCTCCGAGGCGGCGTCCTCGGCCCGCACGTCCAGCGGGAAGGCGGCCTTGAGGAACTTCTCCGCCTCCCGCCAGTCCACCTCGGTGACCAGGTCCACCCGGGCGGCCCCGGGCCGCAGCACCGTCCACTGCACCGCCGAGGAGTCCCCGAAGCGGCGGCGCACCCGCACCGCGACGCCGCCGCCCTCGGCCTCCTCCACCGCGACCTCCTCGGCCCCGGTCAGGTCGCGCACGGTGTTGCGGTAGAAGGAGTCCACGTCCCAGGCGTCCCACATGTTCGGGAAGTCCGGGTGGATCTGGAGCAGGTTGCCGCGCTCCCCCGGGGCCAGCGCCTCCCGGTCGGCGGCCAGGTCGCGCACCGAGGCGAGCAGCCCGTCGGCGTCGACGACCACCCGCAGCACCCCGTTGTCCAGCACGTGCGCGCCGCCGTCGCGGGTATGGCGCACCGCGGGCCCGGGCTCTGCGGCGGGGGAGGCGCCCAGCGCGGGCGCCCCGCCGCGGGCGTGCGGGGCGGCGTTGAACACCAGGTGGGAGCCGGTGTCCGGGGCCGCCCGGCCGGCGTTCCCGGCCGCGGCGGCCAGGGCCTGCTGGGCGCCGCCGATCACCTCCTCCAGCTCCGCGGCGAGGCCGGCGTAGGTCTCGGCGGCCTCCCGGTGCACCCAGGCGATCGAGGTGCCCGGCAGGATGTCGTGGAACTGGTGCAGCAGCACCTGCTTCCAGATCCGCTCCAGCCGGTCGTAGGGGTAGGCGGCGCCGGTGCGCACCGCCGCGGTCGCCGCCCACAGCTCCGCCTCGCGCAGCAGGTGCTCGCTGCGCCGGTTGCCCTGCTTGGTGCGGGCCTGGCTGGTGTAGGTGCCGCGGTGCAGCTCCAGGTAGAGCTCGCCGGCCCAGACCGGGGCCTGCGGGTACTCCTGCTCGGCGGCGGCGAAGAACTCCGCGGGCCGCTCCAGCCGCACCTTCGGCGAGCCCTCCAGGTCGGCCAGCCGGTCGGCGCGGCCCAGCATCTCCCGGGTGGGCCCGCCGCCGCCGTCGCCCCAGCCGAACGGCACCAGGGAGCGGGTCGCCGCGCCCTTGTCCCGGAAGTTGCGCGCGGCGTGCGCCAGCTCCCGCCCGGCCAGCTCGGAGTTGTAGGTGTCGGCCGGCGGGAAGTGGGTGAAGACCCGGGTGCCGTCGATGCCCTCCCACTGGAAGGAGTGGTGCGGGAACGGGTTGGTGCGGTTCCAGGAGATCTTCTGGGTGAGGAACCAGCGCGCCCCGGCCAGCCGGACGATCTGCGGCAGCGCCGCGGAGTAGCCGAAGGAGTCGGGCAGCCACACCTCGGGGGTGTCCACCCCGAACTCCTCGGCGAAGAACCGCTTGCCGAACACGAACTGGCGGGCCATCGCCTCGCCGCCGGGCATGTTGGTGTCGGCCTCCACCCACATGCCGCCCACCGGCACGAACCGGCCCTCGGCCGCCTTCTCCTTCACCCGGGCATAGACCTCCGGGCGGTGCTCCTTGATCCACTCCAGCTGCTGGGCCTGGGACATCGCGAAGACCAGCCCCGGGTGGTCGTCCATCAGCGCGGTGACGTTGGCGGCGGTGCGCGCCACCTTGCGCACCGTCTCGCGCAGCGGCCACAGCCAGGCCGAGTCGATGTGCGCGTGCCCCACCGCGGAGACGCGGTGCGCGCTGGCCTCGGCCGGGGCGGCCAGCGCCGGCGCGAGGACCTCCCGGGCCCGTCCGGCGGTGCCGTTGACGTCCTGCAGGTCGATCGCGTCCAGGGCGCGCTCCAGCGCGCGCACCGCCTGCCAGCGGCGGGCCGAGTCGACCGGCAGCTCCCGCATCAGCTGGTCCAGCACCTCGATGTCGTGCACCAGCTCCCACACGGCGGGGTCGAACACCGCCAGGTCGACGCCGCGCACCTCGTACAGCGGCCGCTTCGGGGCGGTTGCGACGTCGCCCAGCTCGGTGGGGCGGAACGGCGGGACGCCCAGCACCACCGGGTTGGCGGCGGCCTCCACGAAGTACTCCACCCGCTGCCCGCCGGCCGCGGGCGCCCCCGCCCGCAGCCACCGGTTGCGCGGGCTGAGCCCCTTCACCACCGCGCCGCCGGCGGTGTAGGCCAGGCCCTCGCACTGGAAGCCGGGCATCCGCTCGTCGAAGCCCAGGTCGACCAGGGCCTCCACGGTGCGGCCGGCCCACTGCTCGGGCACCTCGCCGCGGATCCGGAACCAGGTGGTGCCCCACGGCGGGCCCCAGGCCTCGCCGACCTCGGCCGGCCGGTAGGGCGCGGCCAGCCCCTCGGCGACCGGGACCGGTTCGCCCGGGGCGTCCCAGCGGGCGACCTCCATCGGCACCCGCTCCGGGTGGACGGCGGGGCGGATCCGCTCCTCCAGGACCCGGGTGGCCCGGTCCTCCACCTGCGTGCGGTCGTCGTGCATGTCCACCTCTCCCATCAGGGCCTGTCGCGCTCTTCGGTCACCAGGGGTGCTGCAGCTCCGCGGGGGCGGAGCGGGCGTAGTCGCGCCCGACGGCGCGGATCTCCAGCCGGGCCGCGTCCTCGCCGGGCAGGCGGCGCACCGGGTGGGCGTGGAAGGCGGTGCTCGCGGTGGCGCCGAGCAGCACCGCCCCCTCCCCGGTCACCTGGAACAGCTCGTAGTGGCGGGCGCCCTCGGCGGGGTTCCAGCGCACCCGCAGCGCCGTGCCACCGTCCTCACTGGTGTGCGCGGCCTCGATCCGGGGCCGGCCGGGGCGCGCCGGCGGCGGGCCGCCGGGGCGGCCCACCACCAGCCGGCCCAGCCGCCACTCGGTGCCGTCCTCTTCTGCGCGCAGCCGGACGCCCAGCGCGCGCAGCGGCCCCTCCTCCCCGGCGGGGAGCGGGAAGACGCTGCGCTTCCAGGGGGTGCCGGGCACCGGTTCGGCGCCCTCGGGCGCGGTGAGGTGGGTGTAGGGCGGCGCCTCGCCGGGGGCGCCCGGCTCCGCCCAGGCGGCGGCGAGCTCCACCCGCACCCCCTCCCCGCGGTGGATCAGCTCCACCGCGGCGCCGTCCAGGCCGGCGGTGTCCAGCCGGGCCGGGTACAGGTCGATCTCGGCCGCCTCCGGGCCGAGACCGCGCACGTGCAGGCAGCTGCCGCCGTGGAAGGGCTCGGTGAAGTCGAGGGCGACGCCGGGCGGCCGCTCCCCTCCCCCTCGCCGGACCCAGCGGCGCGGCGGCAGCACGTCCTGCACGCCCAGGTGGTGCCAGGCCTCGGTGGAGGCGGTGCGGCCCTGCACCGCGTAGCGCGTGCCGTGGCCGGCGTTGAACACGGTGCCGAACGGCAGTTCGGCGGCGGCGCACCGGTCGGGGGCGTGCGCGGCGATCCCGGGCCACTCCCCTTCTCCGGCCGGGGCGGGGCGGCCGGCGGGGCCGGTCCAGAACCCCTCCTCGCGGCGGTGGAACTCCTCGGGCCCGGCGTCCTCCGGCAGCGAGGTGTGCGTCCATTCCGGCCGGTACAGCCCGATGGAGACCGCGCCGGCCGGGTCGGCGCCGAACAGCGCGGCCCAGTCCACCGGGGTGCCCGGGCCGCGCGCCTCCACGTCGATGCCGGCCCACAGCCGGTGCGGGTCGCGGCCCAGTTCCCGGGCGCGTTCGGCGGAGGCGGCCAGGCCTTCGGCGGTCCAGTCGAAGTTGACGAACATGGTGTGCGCGACCGGGCCGTCGGCGTCGTGGAAGAACGGTTCGTTGGCCTCGTCCAGCCGGTTGCGCCAGTCGATGGCGCCGCTGGTGGTCATCGCGTCGTACCAGGTGATGCGCTTGCCGGAGAGGGTCCTCAGCCGTTTGAGGAAGCCGCGCACCGCATCGGCCAGCGCGCTGTCGCCGCCCTCGGTCTCGGCGTTGACGAACCAGCCGTCGAAGCCGTAGGCGTCGGCGACCTCGGCCAGCTTGGCGGCCACCGGGTACTCCCCGCCCTCGTCCCGGCGGACCAGGTCGCGGGTCCATTGCAGGTCGCCGCCGTAGGTGCGGGGCGGCAGGAAGACGGTGCCCAGCACCGGGACGCCGTTGCGGTGCGCGGCGTCGACCACCGGCGCGGTGGGCGCCAGGATCAGCCCTTCGGCGGAGGAGCCGCCCCAGAACACCAGCTCCTCCAGGTAGGCCCAGTGGGTGAAGGCGTAGTGCCGGGCGCCGGGGCCGCCCTGGGCCGGGTGGCCGGCGGTGGGCGCGAACGACACCAGCGACTGCACCCGCGCCCCGTCGGCGGGGGCGCCCGGGTGCGCGGGGACGGGCGCCACCCGCTCGGCGAGCGGCACGGTGGCGGCGTTGTAGGGCAGGTCGGGGTCGTCCTCGGGGGCGTAGTCGAGCAGGCTGCGCCAGACGACGCCCTCGCCGGGCTCGCCGTCGGGCACCGAGTCGGGGAACCAGTAGGCGGCCTCGGGGCGGAAGGCGCCGGCCGGGGCGCTCTGGCCGGGCCGGGCCGCGGCGGCGCGGGCCGGCGGGGCCCACGCGGCGGCGAGCGCGGCCGGCGGCACGGCCGCCAGCACGCTCCTGCGCGTCGGCCGGAAGGGGGCCTGCCGGAAGGGAGTGGCCATCGGTGTGCTCCTTCCCCCGTCCGCCCCGTTCCTCCCCTGCGGCACGGGAGGAACAGGGCGGAAGCGGGGTTTCGGGGGTCTCGGGTCGGCTCCGCCGCGTCGGCGGGTCAGGCGTCGACGACCTCGGTGATGCCGCGGGCGCGCAGGTGGGCGGGGTCGGCGGCGCGGTCGGCGCGGACCAGGGCGGCGCGCACCCCGGCGCCGGCCAGCCGCGCCCACGCCTCGAACGCCGGCCCGCCGGGCGCGCACACCGACCGGTCGGGGGCGGTGGCCGGGTCGCCGGGGTCGAACCGGACCGCGGTGCGGCGCGGCGCGGGCGCCGGGCGCTCCCGGCGCAGCTCCTCGGCGATCCGGGCCAGCCGGCGGCCGAGCGGTTTGGGCCGCCGGTCCACGGTGAGCAGCCCCAGGTCGTATTCGAGTTCGGGGAAGTCGGCCAGGGCGCGGTCCACGTCGTGCGAGCACCACCAGGTCACCCCCCACAGGTTGGCGCAGGAGGCGGCGTTGGCGACGGTGGCCTCGGCGAAGTCCGCGGCGCGCTCGGCCGGGATGTGCGGGGCGGGCGCGCCGACCTCCTGCAGCCACACCGGCCGGTGCGGGTCGTCGGTCCAGGCGGCGGCCAGCTCCACCAGGTACTCGGCGTGGTGCAGGGTGGCGGCGCCGGCGGGGCCGTGCCGCTGCGCGGTGCCGTTGAACACCCAGGAGTGCACGGTGGTGGCGGGCCCCAGGCCGACCGCGTGCCCGGGGGTGAACGGGTGGCCGTCGCGGTACCAGGCCGCGTCGTACTCCGAGTGCAGGTGGAGCCGGCCCGGTGCGGCGTCCTCGCAGGCCTTGAGCATCCGCTCCAGCCAGGCGCCGGCGCCGGCCGGGTCGACCCGGTCGGGGTCGGGGTGCGGGTCGCCGGAGAACTGGTCGAACTCGTTGCCCAGGGTCATCCCGATGAAGTTGGGGCGCTCGGCCAGCGCGCCGGCCAGGGTGCGCAGATAGTCCTCGATGCCGTCGGCGGCGTCGGGGTCGGTGAACAGGTTGCGCCGGTGCCAGGTGCGGGTCCAGGCGGGCAGGAAGTCGAAGCTGGACAGGTGGCCCTGGAGGGCGTCCACCGCGACGTCCAGCCCGCAGTCGGCGGCCGCGTCCACCAGGTGCAGCAGCTGCGCGACGGCGCGCGGCCGGATCAGCGCCCGGTTGGGCTGGAAGACCGGCCACAGCGCGAACACCCGGACGTGGTCCAGCCCCAGTCCGGCGATGGACTCCAGGTCGGCGCGGACCTCGGCGGGGTCGTAGTCGAGCCAGTGGTGGAACCAGCCCCGGGTGGGCGTGTAGTTGGCCCCGAACCGGAGCGGCGCGGCGGTCTGCGGTGCGGTCATCCCTTGACGGCCCCTTCGTTGACGCCTCGGAAGAAGTAGCGCTGCAGGGCGAGGAAGAGGACGACGAGCGGCGCGACGGCGATGACGGTGCCCGCGGCGATCAGCCGCTGGTCGCCGACGAAGGTCCCCTTCAGGTAGTTCAGGCCGATGGTGAGGGTGTAGTTGTCGGTGTCGCTGAGCACGATCAGCGGCCACAGGAAGTCGTCCCAGGCGCCCATGAACGCGAAGATCGCCACCACGGCCAGGGTGCCCTTGACCGAGGGCAGCGCGATCCGGGTGAACCGCTTCCAGGCGTCGGCGCCGTCGATCATCGCGGCCTCGTCCAGTTCGCGCGGCTGGGCCAGGAAGGCGTTGTACATCAGCAGCACGTTGAGCGCCCCGATCATCCCGGGCAGCACCACCGCGACCAGCGTGTCGTGCAGGTTCACCGAGCGCATCATCAGGAACAGCGCGACCATGATGGCCTCGCCGGGCACCAGCAGGGCCAGCACGAACACGCCGAGCGCCGCCCGGCGGCCGCGGAAGCGCAGCCGGGCCAGCGCGTAGCCGGCCAGGGCGGCGCCGACCACGTTGAGCAGCACGGTGGCCAGCGCGACCCGCACCGAGTTCCACACGTAGGTCCAGACCGGCAGCACCTCGCCGACCCGCAGGAAGTTGCCGCCGGTGGGTTCGGCGGGCAGGAAGCGCGGTGGGACGGCGTAGATGTCCTCGCCCAGCCCTTTGAGGGCGGTGGACAGCTGCCAGAGGAACGGCCCGATGCTGATCGCGGCGACGAGCAGCAGCAGCCCGTAGCGGAGCGCGGTGCCGGCGCGGCGGCGGGTGGAGCGGCGCACCCGGACGGGCCGGGCGGCGGCGGTAGGGGCGCTCATCGGCTCCCCCTCCTTCCGGTCTGCAGCCGCAGCACCGCCAGCAGCAGCCCCAGGGTGAGCCCGAACAGCACCAGGCTGAGCGCCGCCCCGTAGCCGACCTGGCCGTCCAGGCCGGAGCTGACCTCGCGGATCAGCATCACCAGGGTGATGTCGCGCCCGCCCGGCCCGGCGGTGTCGTTGGACAGGATGAAGATCTCGGTGAAGACCCGGAACGCCGAGACCGCGCTGAGCACCGAGATGAGGATCATCGTGGTGCGCATCGCCGGCAGGGTGACCACCAGGAACCGGCGGACCGCGCCGGCGCCGTCCACCTGGGCGGCCTCGTGCAGCTCCTGCGGGACCCGGTTGAGCGTGGCCAGGTAGATCACCATGTAGTAGCCGAGCCCCTTCCAGACGGTGACGACCATGGCGCTGGCCAGCAGCAGCCACTCGTCGGTGAGGAAGGGGATCGGGCGGGTGATCGCGCCCAGCGCCTGCAGGGTGCCGTTGACCAGGCCGCGGCTGTCCAGCACCCAGGTCCAGATCAGGCCGACCACCACGGCCGAGGCGATCACCGGGGTGTAGAACAGGGTGCGGAACAGCCCGATGCCGGGGCCGCGGTCGCGCACCAGCAGGGCCAGCAGCAGCGGCAGCAGCACCAGCGGCGGGACCACGCCCAGCACGTACAGCGCGCCGTTGCGCAGCGCCAGCCAGAACCGGTGGTCCTCGGCCATCCGGGTGAAGTTGTCGGTGCCGGTGAACGATCCGGGTTCCAGGGTGCGGGCGTCGGTGAAGGCCAGCAGCACGGTGTTGGCGAACGGGTAGAGGCTGAACAGCAGGCAGGCGGCGAGCGCGGGGAGCAGGAACAGCCAGGGGGTCGGTGCGGCCTGCATCCGCGGGGCGCGCCGCCGTGCGGCGGGGCCCCGGGCGGGGCGGGCGGCCGTGCGGCGCCGCGGCGCCAGGGTGCCGGCCATCGCCTCACCCCTCGCCCAGCAGCTCGTTGCAGCGGTCCACCGCGTCGTCGAGTGCCTGCCGCGGGCTCTTGTCGCCCTTGACGGCCAGCGCGATCTCGTCGCGGAGCAGGTTCTTCATCTGGTCGTTGAAGAGCACCGGGTTGTAGCTGGCGGCCGACTCCAGCTGGGCGGCCGCGGCGACGCGGACCCGGCCCTCGTCGGTGCCGTCGTCCTCGGTGAAGTAGGGGTCCTCCAGCGATCCGGCGGTGCTGGGGAAGATCTGCACCTCGCGGGCGAACGCCTCCTGCTGGGCGGCGCCGGTGACGAACTCGGCGAAGGCGGTGGCGGTCGCCGGCTCCTCGGTGGCCGCGGAGACCGCCACCCCCTGCAGGTACATGTTGGCCTTGCCGGTGTTGGTGAGCACCTCGGTGATGCCGACGTTCTCGTACAGGCCCGGCGCGTTGGTGCGGAAGTTCTCCAGGTCGTAGGCGCTGCCGGGGGCCCAGGCCAGGGCGCCGCTCATGAACTGCTCGCCCGTTCCGGTGTAGTCCTGGGTGAGCGCCTCGGGGACCAGCGCGCCGGCCTCGTACATCTCCCGGTAGCGCTGCACCATCTCCACGGCCGGGGCGTCGTTGAAGGTGAACTCGGTGCCCTCGCCGTTCATCAGCTGCGAGCCGTACATGCCCAGGTCGATGATGCCGGGGGTCTGGCCGAGCATGGCGGTCTCGCCGCCGGTCTCCTCGGCCATCCGCAGCGCCTGGTCGAACAGCTCGTCGAAGGTGGACGGCGGGTCGTCCGGGTCGAGGCCGGCCTGCTCGAACAGCTCCCGGTTGTAGAAGACCGGTCCGGTGTTGAGGTACCAGGGGTAGGCGTAGACGCCGTCCATGCCGGGCATGGCGAAGGACTCCCAGGCGTCGGGCAGGTAGGCCTCGGCCGCGCCGGGGCGGGCCTCCTCCAGTTCGAGCACGGCGCCGGCCCGGGCCAGCGGGTGGACCAGGTCGGGGGCGACGTTGACGACGTCGGGCACGGATTCGGCGGCGGCGTCCGCGCTGAGCTTGTCGGCGTACCCTTCGGCCGGCTGGTCGACCCAGCGGACCTGCGACCCGGGATTCTCCTTCTCGAATTCATCGATGAGTTCTTCGAAGAAGTCGGCGTATTCGGTCTTGAGGTTCCAGGTCTGGAAGGTGATGGAGCCGTCGGCGGCTCCGGAGACCTCGCCTCCGCCGCCCTGCCCGCCGCCCGTTCCCATGCTGATCCCGCAGCCGGACGCGGTGAGCAGCACCGCGACTGCCAGGGCGGACGCCCTGGTGATCGTTCCAATGCGCATGGAACGGCCTCCTCGGTCCGGGCGGCCGCACACCCCGGTCACGGGGTTCCCGCCGCCTTTATAAACCGGTTAAGTTCTGCATCCGAGGCCGATGCTCCCCCGCCGTCGCCCGCCCGTCAATACCGGTTCCCGCACTTTTTCTCCGGAGCCCGGGTAGACTTCCGATTCCGTTCTCGGCTCGACCGGGCGGTCCGGAACTGAACCGGTTCATAAACGCGCCGCCCGTTTTCCGGGCCGGGCCGCCGTGGAGGAGGGGCAGCATGCGACGGCCGACCATCACCGACATCGCGCGCCGGGCGGGCGTCTCGCCCGCCGCGGTGTCGTTCGCGCTCAACGGCCGGCCGGGCGTCTCGGAGGGCACCCGCCGCCGGATCCTGGACGCGGCCGACGCCCTGGGCTGGCAGCCCAACACCGCCGCCCGGTCGCTCTCCTCGGCCGAGGCCGGCGCCATCGGCCTGGTGGTGGCCCGCCCGGCGCGCACCCTGGGGGTGGAGCAGTTCTTCATGCAGTTCATCTCGGGCGTCCAGGCCGAGCTGTCGGAGCGCTCGCACGCGCTGCTGCTGCACCTGGTGGAGGAGGTGGACGCCGAGATCGCCGCCTACCGCCGCTGGTGGGCGGAGCGCCGGGTGGACGGCGTGCTCGTCGTCGACCTGCTCGAGGACGACCCGCGGCCGGCGGCCCTGCGCGACCTGGGCATGCCGGCGCTGCTGGCCGGCGGCCCGGACCCGGCGGGCGTGCTGCCCTCGGTCTGGATCGACGACGCCCGCGCGATGACCGCCGTCCTGGACCACCTGCGCGGCCTGGGCCACGAGCGGATCGCGCACGTCTCCGGTCCGGCCGGACTGCTGCACACCGCCCGGCGCCGGGCCGCGTTCGGCTCCGCACCGCACGGCGGCCCCGGGCCGGGCGTGGCCGCCGACTTCACCGACGCCGAGGGGGCCCGCGCCACCAGCGCCCTGCTGGCGGCCGCGGACCGGCCCACCGCGATCGTCTACGACAACGACGTGATGGCGGTGGCCGGGCTGTCCGCGGCCCGCCAGGCCGGGCTGGCCGTCCCCGCCGACCTCTCCATCGTCTCCTGGGAGGACTCGACCCTGTGCCGGGTCACCCACCCCACCCTCACCGCGCTCTCCCGCGACGCCTTCCGGTTCGGCTCCACCGCCGCCGCCCGGCTGCTCTCCCTGCTCGGCCCGGACCCCGCCGGCGGCACCGCCGACACCGAGTTCGACCTGCCCGCCCTCGTCCCCCGGGAGAGCACCGCGCCCCCGCCCCGCACCGGTTCTGTCACCCCCGGCCCCTAGGGTGGAAACCCCCTGACAGGGGCAGGCGCACGGAGTCAGACACGAGCGCGGCGCGGGGCCGGCCCGGATGGCAAACGGGCCGGCCCCACCACTCCGTCGCAGGACAACCGGCTGGTCCGCCCAGGAGTCCTATGGGCACCGACCCCGGAGGTCCTGATGCGACGCCTCGTCCCCCTCGCCGCCCTGCTGCTCGCCGCGGCGTGCTCCTCCCCCGCCGCCGACGGCGCCGGCGGCACCGGGCCGCCGCCCGCCCCTTCGCCGAGCGCGCCCGCACGGACCTGGGACGGGCTGCCCGACGCCGAGCTGACCGCGTCCACGACGGTCTCCGCCGAGCGGTACGTCCCCCCGCCGACCGGACCGGAACCGGAGGGCGCCGACCCGGACGAGTACGGCGACGCCCCCGGCGACCCCTTCTACCGGCCGCCCGGCATGGACCCCTGCGAGCCGAACGAGTTCGGCTACGAGGACAACGACGCCTGCCTGGCGCAGAACGGCCACCCGTACCCGGGCTGAGCGGGGCGGGCCCCGGAGCGGTCCGGCGGCCCCGGTCTCAGTCGCGGGTGAGGCGTCCGGCCCAGCGGGCCAGTGCCGCGAAGTCGTCCGCGCCGAGGCCGAGGGCGGGGGCGACGCGGTGCAGCAGGGCCGGGGCGGCGTGGTGCTCGGCGGTGAAGTCGCGGTCGCCGTCGGTGATCTCGTCGTCGCCCCAGGCGAAGGGGCGGCCGGCCGCGTAGTCCAGGAGCACCGCCGTCTTGAAGTGGGTGCGGCCGTAGGCGGGCGCGCCGTCCGGCCATTCGACGACCGGGAGCTCGGGCAGCCCGAGCAGCGGGGCCAGCACCTCGTTCGCGTCGTGCTCCCAGGTGGTCGCCCACACCGGCCGGTAGGGCAGGGCGAGCAGGGCCGCACCGTGCCGGGGGTTCAGCCACCGGCGGGCCCCGCCCAGGCGCAGCGGGGCGTAGCCGGGCGAGGGCCGGCCCTCCCCGACCGCGTAGGGGATCAGCGGACCGTCCACGTCGAGGAAGAGCAGGGGGCGGTGCGGCATCGGCTCCTTCGGGGTCTCCGGGGTCCCGGGCGGACTCCCCTCCCGCGTTGGTCTCGGCGTCGTCGCCGTCTCGACCGGCCCTGACACGGCGACGACGTCGAGATCATCGTCGTGGGGTGCCCGTCCCCCGTCAACGGCGTAACGAGAAGTCCCGCCCAGATCCGCGGCGGGCGGGGACCGGCGGAACCGGACCGCCGCCCCGCCCGAGTTCGGGACGCCCCCGGGCCGGGCTCCGCCCACCGTCGCGGCGGAGCGCGGCGGGCCGCTCACCCTCCCGCCGCCGGGCCAGTGCTCACCCGCTCGCCGCCGGAGCCGAGGAGGCCTGCCAGAAACCGGCGTAGCGGCCGCCGCGGCGCAGCAGTTCGTCGTGGGTGCCCTGCTCGACGATCCGGCCGCCGTCCAGGAACGCGATGCGGTCGGCGCTCCGCACGGTGCGCAGCCGGTGCGCCACCATCACCACCGTCCGCCCGGCCATCAGGTGCTCGATCCCCGCGTGCACCGCCGCCTCGTTCACCGGGTCCAGGGCGGAGGTCACCTCGTCCAGCAGCACCACGGGCGCGTCCTTGAGCAGCGCCCGGGCGATCGAGACGCGCTGGCGCTCGCCGCCGGACAGCAGCGCGCCGCCCTCGCCGACGTCGGTCGCCCACCCGTCGGGCAGCCGCTCGACCACTTCGTCCAGCCGCGCCGCGGCGGCCGCGGCGCGCACCTCGGCCGCACCGGCGTCGGGGCGGCCCAGGCGCACGTTCTCCTCGATCGTGCCGTCGAAGAGGTAGACGTCCTGGAAGACGATGGAGACCCGCTCCATCAGCGTCTCGCTGCCGATGGCGCGCACGTCCGCGCCGCCCATCCGCACCGCGCCCGCGTCCACGTCGTGGAAGCGCGCGATCAGCTGGAGCAGGGTGCTCTTGCCCGCCCCGGACGGGCCGACGACGGCGACCCGGTGCCCCTCCGGCACCGACAGCGACAGGCCGTCGAGCACCGCGCGGCCGTCCCGCCGGAAGGCGACCGACTCGAACTCCAGGCCGTGGTGGGCCGGCCGGACCGGTTCGCGGGGCTCCGGCAGCGGTTCGGTGCGCAGCACCGCGTCGATCCTGGCCAGCTCGTGCCGGGCGGCGCGCAGTTTGCCGCCGATGTCGGTCAGCGAGAGCAGCGGGTCGGCGCAGCGGGCGGCGAGCACCAGGACCGCCAGCAGTTCGGCCGGGCCGATCCGCCCGCCGAGCGCCAGGTAGGCGCCCAGGGCCAGCAGTCCGGTGAACACCGCCTGCACGGTGAGGGTCAGGCCGAGCATGCCGGGCAGCGCCGACAGCACGGAGCGGCGGAGCACCCGGTGCAGCCCGGACAGCGCGTCGTCGAGCGCGCCGAACCGCTCGGCGGTCCGCCCGCCGGCCCGCAGCACCGGCTGGGCCTGGAGGTATTCGATGATCCGCCCGGTGGCCTCGTCGCCGTGTTCGGCGCGCGCCGCGTCGTCGGCGGCCGTCCGGCGCCCCGTCCAGACCTGGACCGCCGCCACGGCCGGTGCCGCGGCCAGCGCGGCCGCGCCCATCCGCCAGTCCACGGCGAGCAGCACGGCGACGATGGTCAGCGGGGTCGCGCACGCGGAGATGAACGGGGCCAGCAGGTGCGCCGAGACGCTCATCGCCTGCAGGACGCCCTCGCTGGCCAGCGCCGACACCTCCCCGACCCGGCGGGCGGTGAACCAGCCCACGGGCAGCCGGGCCAGGTGGTCGCCGAACCGGCGGTAGACCCCGCGCAGCAGCACCGCGGCGCCGCGGAAACCGGCCAGGTCGCCGCCGTAGCGCAGCACCGCGTAGACCGCGACCGCGGCCGCGAAGGCGGCCAGCCAGGGCCAGGCCTCGGCGGGCCGGGGCCCGAACAGGGCGCGCAGCACGGGGACCAGGAGCGCGTACGACAGCCCTTCGGCCACCGCGGCCGCCGTCATCAGCGCGACGGTGCGGCGCAGCGGCCGGTCGTGTCCCTCGCCCAGCAGGTGCAGCAGCATGCGGATCATCGGGGCGCTCCTTCCCGCGGCGCACCGCCGCGCGTCTCGTCGGCGGCCGCGGACCGGTGCGCCCGCCAGAACGCGGCGAACCTGCCGTCCCGGGCCAGCAGCTCGGCGGGGCCGCCGCGTTCGACGACCGCCCCGTCCTCCAGCACCAGCACGGTGTCGGCGTCGGCGACCGTCTCCAGGCGGTGCGCGATGACCAGGACCGTCCGGTCGCCCGCCGGGTCCGCCAGCGCGCTGCGCACCGCCTGTTCGGTCTGCGGGTCGGCGAAGGCGGTCGCCTCGTCGAGCACCAGGACGGGCGTCTCGGCGAGCAGGGCGCGCGCGATCGCGATCCGCTGCGTCTCGCCGCCGGAGAGCTCGGCCTCCTCGCCGAGCACCGTGTCGTAGCCGCGCGGCAGCCGCAGGATCCGCTCGTGCAGGTCCACCGTCCGGGCGACGCGCACCACGTCGCCGCGGTCGGCGTGCGGCACCGCCAGCGCGATGTTCTCCTCGACCGACGCGCGCAGCAGCCGGACGTCCTGGAAGACGAAGGAGACCGCCCGGTAGAGCTCCCGGTCGGCGAGCTCGCGGATGTCGACGCCGCCCAGCAGGACCGCGCCCTCGGTCGGGTCGAAGAACCGCGGAAGCAGCTGGACCAGCGTGGACTTCCCACTGCCCGAGGGCCCCACGAGGGCGGTGACCGTGCCCGGGTCGAGCACCAGGTCGATGCCGCGCAGCACCTCGCGGCCGGGTTCGTAGCCGAACCGGACCCCGCGCAGCTCCACCCGGTGCCCGTGCGGCGCGGCCGGCCGGGCGGGTTCCGGCAGCGGCTCCGCCGCGAGCACCTCGCGGACCCGGCCGAGCGCGCGCCGGGCCGCCTGCAGGTCGTCGAAGCCGTGGCCGAGGGCGGCCACCGGGGCGGTCAGGCCCAGCCCCAGGAGCAGGAAGGGCAGCAGGTCCGCCGCGGCCATGGAGCCGCCGGTGATCAGGGCCGTCCCGCCGGCCAGCACGACCAGCAGCACGAACGGCGGCGACAGCGCGAGCATCATCGCCGCGGCGATCCCGGAGACGCCGCGCACCCAGCGCAGGAAGGTGTCGGTGAAGCCTTCGGCGGCGGTGATGAACGCGCGGTGCGCGCGCTCGCCCCCGCCGAACGCCTTGACCACCGAGATGCCCTGCACGAACTCCACGGCCGCGTTGGCGATCCGCGCCATGCCCGCGTCGAGCGCCTCCTCGGCGCGCCGCCGGCCCGGGGTCGCCATCAGCGGGACCAGCGCCACCGCCAGCGCCACCGGGGCCATGGTGATCAGGGTGAGCCGCCAGTCCACGGTGAACAGGTAGACCAGCGACACCAGCGGCACCACGAACGCGGAGACGAACTCGCCGGGGAAGTGCGCGACGAGCGGGTGCACCGCGGCCACGTCCTGCCCCACGACCTTCGCCAGCTCCCCGGTGCGGCGCCGGGACAGCCAGCCGAGCGGCACCCGGCCCAGCCGGGCGGCGAGCAGCCGGCGGAGCGCCAGCTGCATCCGGCCGTCGAGGAGGTGCCCGACCCCGGAGGAGGCGGCCGTGAACAGCAGCCGCACCAGCAGGCCGACCGCGCCGACGGCGACGGCGGCCCAGACGTGTCCGTGGTCGAGGGGGCCGGGCGAGAGCAGGACGCGGCCCAGTTCGACGACGGCCAGCAGCGGCGCCAGCCCCGCGACGGCGCCGATCACCTGCAGGAGGACGACGGCGGCCAGGCCCCACCCGTAACGGCGCGGCAGCCCTTCCGCGCTCCGCCCCGCGGCGGGGGCGGTGTCCGGAGGCGCCGACGGCCCCCGCGCCTCGGGCGGGGCGGTCACCGCCGCGCCTCCGCGCCGGTCCGGACCCCGCCGAGTCCGCTCATCGCCCGCCGGTACAGCGCGGGCAGCGCCGCGTCCAGGGGGTGCGGCCGCGGCCTGCCCTGCGCGTCCAGGCGGTTCCACCGCATGAGGTTCACCGCGACCGACATCTGCCGCCCGCCGTCGGCGCTGATCATCGAGGTCGCCCCGGCGCCCCATACCGTGCCGTCGTTGCCCCAGGCGGTGCCGGCCCCCGGAAGCGTGAACCGGTGCAGGCCCAGGCCGTAGTCGATCCTCTCCCCCGTGAAGGCGACGACCGGGACGGTGCGCTGCATCTGCTCCAGGGACGCGGGCGAGACGATCTCGCCGGCGAGCAGCGCGCGGAAGAACGCGTTGAGGTCGGCGACGGTGGACACCAGCGAGGCCGCCGGCCCCGCCCAGGACATGTCGTAGACGCTGTAGTCGCGCGGCGGGTCGAGCAGGCCGAACCACGCCTCGTACATCCGCGGGTGCGGGCCGTCGATGCGCGGCCCGGCAGGGAACCCGGTGTCGCCGAGCCCGGCGGGTTCGATGGCGTCCCGGGTGATGCACTCCTCGGCGGTGGCGCCGGTGACCTGCTCCAGGAGCCGGCCGAGCAGCCGGTAGTTGGTGTTGGAGTACGTCCCCGGGGTGCCGCCCGGGGCGCCGGCGGCGGGGGCGGCGACCCCCATGCCGATCAGCTCGTCGGCGTCGAACCGCCGGAACCGGTTGTCGCCCAGGCTCTCCGGCCGCATCTCCGCCGGCGAGGGGAACCCCTTGAGGGACGGGAAGGCGTACGGGATGTAGTCGGGCAGGCCGCTGGTGTGGTTGAGCAGCATCCGGACGGTGATCGCCGCGCCGCGCTCCCCGGGCACCAGGTGCGGCAGGTAGCGGCCGATCGGGTCGTCGAGCCCGATCCGCCCCCGCTCGGCCTGGCGCAGGACGGCGGCGGCGGTGAAGGTCTTGGTGATGCTGCCGACGCGGTGCCGCATACCGGGCGCGGCGGGCAGGCCCGCCTCGGCGTCGGCGAGCCCGGCCGCCCCCTGCCACACCCGGTCGCCGTCGCGGACCTCGGCGAACACCCCCGGCATGCCGGCCCGGCGGACCTCCTGCAGTGCGGTGTCGAGCGATCCGTTCACGGTCTCCGTTCCTCTCTCGGCCGTCGGGTGCCGCGCGGTCTCTCCCGCTGCTCCGGTCATCGCCGCCTCACCCGGCCAGGGCGCGGTGCAGCACCGCGCCGAGTTCGGCGATCTGGCGCTGCGACACCTCGGCGGACGGGATCGCCTGCGACCCGTGGAAGGTGCCGGCCCACTGGTGCAGCTCGACCGAGACGCCGGCCTGGAGCAGGCGCTGGGCGTAGGCGATGTTCTCGTCGCGGTTGGGGCACAGCTCCGCGGAGGCGATGTAGGCGGGCGGCAGGCCGGACAGGTCCTCGGCGCGCGCGGGCGCGGCGTAGCGGGTGGCCGGCGCGGAACCCAGGTAGTGCCGCCACGCCGCGGCCACCTTGTCCCGGTTCATCCAGGGCGTGTCGGTGAAGTTCCGCTGCGACCACGTCTCCTGCCGGTCGTCCAGCGCCGGCTGGTTGAGCAGCTGGAAGCGGATCGGCGGGCCCTGGTCGTCGCGGGCGCGCAGCGCCGCCCCGGCCGCGATGCCCCCGCCGGCGCTGTGCCCGCCGACCGCGATCCGCTCCGGGTCGAAGCCGAGCTCGGCCGCGTTCCCGGCCGCCCAGTCCAGCACCGCGCAGGCGTCGTCCAGGGCCGCCGGGTAGGGGTTCTCCGGGGCGAGCCGGTAGGCCACCGAGACCACCGCCGCACCGGAGGCGGCGGCGAGCCGGGCCGCCCACGGGTGCTCGGTCTCCAGGTCGCCCATGACCCACCCGCCGCCGTGCAGCCAGACGACGGCGCCCTGCGCCCGGTGCGGGCGGTAGACGCGCACCGGCACGCCCGCCCCGGCGGGCACCGTGCGGTCCTCCACCTCCATTCCGGTGGTGTCGGGGGCCGGCACCGAGGTGGCCAGCTCGGCGTAGCTCCGCCGCTCGGCAACCGGGTCGGCCAGGTCGACCCGGGGGAACAGGGAGAGGAATGCTTCCAGTTCGGGATCCATGCCGGCCATCCTGGCCTGTGCGGGCCCCGGGATCATCCGCCATCCGTCGGGCTCCGGGCCCCGGACGCGCGCCGTTCGGCGCCTATCCTCGTGCCATGGAGGCATTGGCCAAGCGGCTGTCACACCTGGACCCGGAGGCCGGGGGCGCACTCCGGGTCATCATGTTCTACGACACGCTGATGCGGCGGCGGGCGGACCTCCCGGCGCTCGCCCGGGCCTCGGCCGGCCTGGCCGAGTGCGCGGTGGGCATCCGGCTGCACGGCACCGGGCAGACCATTCGGTTCGCACCGGACGGGCGGCCGGCCCCCGACCCCGCCCCGCCCGCCTCCGCCGCGCAACCGGTCACCCTGGACGAGGAGGAGATCGGCACGGTGTGGCTGGAGCGCACCGGGCCGCCGAACCCCCTCGACGAACTGGTGCTGGACCGGATCGCCCTCGCCACGGCGGCGATCGTCGAGCGGTACGGCCCGGCCCGCACCACCATGGCCGACCCCGCCCTGGTCGAACTGGCGATCAGCCCGGACGGCGACGAAGCGGCCCGGGCCCGCGCGCTGCGCCTGCTGGGCTTCCCCGCCGGCCTGCCGGTGCGCGCCGCCGCCGTCCGCTCCGACCTCCCGCTCGACCGGGTCGGCGCCCGGATCTGCCCGGGCCGCCCGGTGAAGGCGGCCCCGCTCGGCGAGGTGGGCGTCATCCTGGCCGGCTCCGTGGACCGGGACCGGTTCCCGGCCGGGGTGCACGCGGGCATCGGCGCCGCCGAGAGCCCCGACCTGTCCTGGCGGGAGGCACGGACCGCGCTGCGCTTCGCCACCCCGCGCCGCCCCGTCGTCCACCACGACGACCTGGGCGCGCTGGCGCTGCTCGCGCAGGTCCCCGCCGGCACCGTGCGGAGCAACACCGACGTGGCCGCCGTCGCCCGCCTCGCCGGCACCCCCGAGGACCTGGAGACCCTGGACGCCTACTGCACCACCGGTTCCCTGCGCCAGGCCGCCGACCTGCTGCACCTGCACCACAGCAGCGTCGCCCGCCGCGTCGAGCAGCTCGGCAGGGCCCTGGGCATCGAGCTCACCGACCCCGCCGGCCTGCTCCGCGCCCGCCTCGCCCTCACCGCCTGGCGGCTCCTCGAGGACTGACCCGGGCCCGCCGCGCCGGGCCCCGGGGTCCGGCCGTTCCCTGGAGGACCCCTCCGCCGGATGCACGGCCCGCTCCGGCCGGTGTCGGCCACCCGCTCGGTTCCAAAGCCCGGAACCGCCGGGGAAGGCTGCGGCGTCGGAGCGGCGTACAGGCATCGGACTTCCCTGGAGGCGGCATGCTCTTCTCCTCGTACACCGTTGCACCCGATTTCGCCAGAGCCCTCGTGATGGGACTCTTGGGCCTGGGGGTCTCCAGCGTAGGGGGGCCCTGCTGTTCCGGGAGTTCCGGCTCGACCTGATCGGTGTGCGGGTGCCCGGCAAGGTGGTCGGAATTCAAGGGGGAAGGATGTCCGACGGGGGCGGGGGCGGGGGCGGGGGCGGATACAAAATGCCCTATTCCGCCTCGGTGGTGCAGTACCGCACGCTCGACGGCGACGTGATCAGGCAGCCCCACGTCTACCGGTACGGCGGATCGCTGCGCCCGCCGGAGGCCGTCGGCGACACCGTGGAAGTGCTGTACCTGCCGAAGAACCCCACCGTATTCCGGATCGCCGGAGAGCCCTTCGCCGCCTGGATCGGATCTTTCCTCTTCGGCCTCGGGCTGTCCTTCCTGGTGTTCGCGGCCGCGCTGGACGGTGTACTGCCCGAGTCGGCCTCCCCCGGCGCGGCATGTGTGGGAGCCGTGCTGCTGGCCTTCGGAATCGCGCTGATCCGGTCCGCACAGCACAAGAAGGCCGATCCCCGGACCAGGACGGCGATGGGACTGTGCACGATGCTCTTCGTGCTGCCCGGACTCCTCATGTTCTGGAGCGGGGTCATGGGCTGACCTCCGCCCGCCCCGGTAAGGGGGGGAACCGAGGCCGGGGAGGCGGCCGCTCCTCCCTACCCGCCGCCGGGCGGGCGCGAGGGTGGTGGTCCGGTCCCCGGGCCGGTAGCTTCTCCTCCTGCGCCTTCAGGGGTGCGGCGCGGCTCGCCCCAGCCGGTGCGGGACGCCGGCGCAGCCCCCTGCGGCCCGGGAACGAGGAGAGCCGATGCCCTGGTGGTCCGCCGTCGCCCTGTTCCTCCTCGGGCTGCTCGTGCGGTCGCGGGCGGTGTCGATGGGGCGGAGGGCCGCCTCGGCCGGCCGGCGCGCCCGGGCCCGGTCGGCGCCGGCCCAGGCGATGACGGCGGCCGCGATCGCCGCCGTCGCGGCGGGCGTCGCCGGCGGAGCGGCAGGGGCCCGCCGCCGTCCGCCCCCGGTGACCGCCGGGGTCCGCTGAAGAGGCGTGGAGAGCCCTGGGAGCAGTGCCGGGGGCCGGGGGAAGGACCGAGGGGGTCTGCACCGCCCCGGGGTTCCCGACCGGGGTGGGCAGGGGGAGCACAGCGGTGCGCGGCCCGTCCAGGGGGTCTCGGTGCTCCGGCGCCTGATGGCCGAGCAAGTACGTCCACGTTCCGACCGAGACCTCGGCGGACTCCTCGCTCCCGCGTTTTCGCAGCTCAAATGCGAGGCGACACGTGAGATTGGTATGACACGCGCCCGACTAGCCCAGCGCGATCGCACATGTCCTTACCCGGCTATCCGGCCTCGCGGTCCCCTATGCTGCCATGCCCGTCCGGCCGGTTCGACCCGATCAGCACGTCTCCTTCGGCGAGGGCCGCTCCGCCGGTGCCGTAGAGGAGGACCTTTCCGCTGCACACCGGGTCGAGGAAGGGCACCTCGCGCTGGTACATGAGGATCCGGTCGACCCTCAGATCGACGTCGGCCTCCCGGCCGCGGATGCCGGTCAGGCGGGCGCCGAGGACGGTCCGCCGGCCGCAGCGGACGATCACCTCCACGGTTCCGGGACCGGCCGGCTCCACCCCGTGCACCTGAAGCTCCGCGCACCCCTCCGGCGGGGCTCCGGCCGGATCCTGCGGGGAGGTCACGGCCGGTACCGGCGGCCGAGCTCGGCGATCTCGTCCACCGTGCCCGACATCAGGGCCGCGGCGTGCTCGGTGACCGCCTCCACGGGCCAGTCCCACCAGGCGGCGGCGGTCATCCGCTCGGCGTCGGCCTCCGAGTAGCGGCGCCGGATCTCCTTGGCCGGGACCCCGCCGACCACGCTGTAGGCGGCGACGTCCCGGTTGACCAGGCTGCCGGTGGCGATGATCGCCCCGTCGCCGATCCGCACCCCGGGCATGACCGTGACGTCCCGGCCGATCCACACGTCGTTGCCGACCACCGTGTCGCCGCGGGAGGGGTTGTTCGCCAGGAACGCCTCCATGGTGGCCTCCCGCCACGCCCCCGGGAAGATCGTGAACGGGTAGGCCGACGGCCCGCTGCTGACGTGCTCGCCGCCGAGCATGAACCGGGTGCCGGCCGCGATCGAGCAGTACCGGCCGATGACCAGCCTCTCCGGGCCGTAGGCGTAGAGCATCCGGTCCTGCTCGAAGGTGCCCTCGTCCTCGGAGGCGTCGTAGTAGGTGTACTCGCCGGCCTCCAGCAGCTCCGAGGTGACCGTGGGGCGGATGAAGACGCAGCGGCGGTCGCCGCCGCCGAGCGGGTAGGGGTCGGTGGGGTCGGGGGTCCGCACGCTGCCGGGGTCTCCTCTGCTCCGCCGCGGTCTCGGGGCGCACCGGTCGCGCGCCCTGCGGCACCGGTCGCCCGGCGCCGGAGGAGTCTATCCCCGCCGGGGCGCCCCGGACAGCCGATTTTCCCCGCCCGGGGACGGGGCGGGGCTCAGCCGGGGACGGCGGCGTAGCGGTCCAGCGGGAACCCGTCGCCCGGCTCCGGCGGGGAGCCCAGCGGCACCCCGGCACGGGCGGCGCCGCGCAGCCCGGTCAGCGCGGCCCCCACCGCCCACTCGCGCAGCCGGACCCCCGCCCGGCCCGCCCGCGGCGCGATGAGACCGGTCGAGTAGCGGCCCATATCCTGGGCCGCGTCGGTGTGCGGGCGCACCGCCGCCTCGTAGGCGGGCAGCGCCCGGGTGTGGTCCCCGCCGGCCGAGTCCAGCTCCCCGGCCAGGGCCGCCGCCCCGAGCAGGGCCATCACGCTGCCCTGGCCGGTCATCGGGTCCGGGCAGTAGGCGGCGTCGCCGAGGAGGACCACCCGGCCCCGGCTCCAGGAGTCCATCCTGACCTGCAGCGAGGGGGCGAAGTGCACGGCGGCCCCGCGCATGGCGCGCAGCAGTTCGGGGACCTGCCACCCGTCGCCGGCGTAGACCTTCGCCAGGAAGCGCCTGCGCTCCTCCCCGCTCAGCCCGCGCATGTCCAGCGGGCGGGCGCTGCGGATCAGGAAGAGGCCCTCCACCTCGGCGTTGCCCGGGAAGGTGGTGATCATGCAGCCCCGGTAGGGCCACACGTGGAACCGCATGACGTCGCGCATGCCGAAGCGGTTGGGCACGGTGAAGATCGCGAGGTTGGTGCCGAGGAACCGGGTGTGCTCGGCGGTGTCCCCGCCGAACGCCAGCCGGCGCACGGTGGAGTGCAGCCCGTCGGCGCCGACGACCAGGTCGAACCGGCGCGGCGCCCGCCCCGCGAACTCGACGTCCACCCCGCCGGCGTCCTGGTGCAGCGCGGTGACGGTGTCGTCGAAGAGGTACTCGGTGTCGTCGGCGGCCCGGTCGTGCAGGATGCGGCCGAGCCGGTCGCGCCGGATCGCCAGGGTGTCCGTGCCGACCGGCGGGGCGGTGAAGCGCCGGTCGCGCGGCCCCGCGACCAGCTCCGCGGCCGGGGGCCCGCCGCCCTCGGCGCGCGCCCGCTCCAGCACCCCCATCCGCCGCAGCGCCTCCGTCCCGGAGGAGGAGAGTTCGATCCGGTATCCGTCGCCGCGCGGTCCGGGGGCGCGCTCCACGATCACCGGGGCGTACCCCCGGCGCGCCAGCCAGTAGGCGAGCGCGGGCCCGGCCACCCCGCCCCCGGAGATCAGCACGGACGGCTTCTTCGTCGGCATGGGCCCCTCCGCGGGTCGGGAACGCGCTGGAGTCCAGCCTGCCCGCCCGGCCTGACAGCCCGCTGACGCCGCCGCCCCGCTCACAGGGCAGGGTCTCGACCGGGCGGGGAACGGATCGGGAGGGCGGCCCCGCCCGGGATCCCGTCCGGCCCGCCCTCGCCGGGGCCGACCGGTCGCCGGCGAACCCCCGCGCCCCGCGCGGCCCGCATCGGCGTGCCGTGCACGCACACCGGCCCGGCCGAGGCGGCGGACGGTCCTCGAGGACCCGCCCGGATGCGGGCGGTCCGACCCGGGCAGGCCGCGCGGCCCCCGCGGACGCCCCGGCCCCGCCGGAACGTCCGCGGGGGGAGCGGTCACAGCGCCGGGTCGGTCTCCCCGGTCAGGGCCGCGGCCATCTCGTCGACCACGCGCAGCGCGGCGTAGTGGTTGGAGGCGCCCCACACGTCGTAGTCGACGGCGTAGACCCGCTCGTCCCGGACCGCGCCCAGCTCCGACCAGACACCGCCGGTGAAGGTGTCGGGGGCCTCGGGGTAGCCGCTGCCGGACATCACGAACAGCACGTCGGCGTCGGCGCGCTCCAGGTTCTCGTAGCTCTCGGAGATGAAGTCGCGGTCGGCGTCGGCCTCGGCGTGCGCCTCGGGGCGGGCCAGCCCGATGTCGTCGGCGATCCCCCCGGAGAAGGAGGCCGGGGTCTCGATCCGGACCTCCTGCGCGCTCTGCAGGCGCAGCAGCGACACCTCGATGCCGGCCGGGTCGCCCTCGGCCTCCTCGATGCGGGTGCGGGCCTCGGCCACCGCGTCGGCGTACTCCTGTTCGGCCTGCTCCGCCTCGTCCTGGCGGTTGAGGACCTCGCCGACCTCGGCCAGGTGGCCGCGCCAGGACTCGGTGCCGGTCCACTCCAGCAGCACGGTGGGCGCGATCGCCTCCAGCTCGGGGAGCATGCCGGCCTGGGCGCCGTTCTCGGTGTCCACCCCGATGATCAGGTCGGGCCCGGCCGCGCCGACCTTCTCCAGGTCGATCTCGTCCTCCGCGGAGGAGGTGGAGACGATCTCCAGGTCGGCGCCGTCGGCGTCGGGCGGCAGGAACGGCGCCAACCCGCCGTCGCCGCCGGGGTCCCCGGCCGTGCCGGCCACGTCCGCTCCCAGCCGCGTCGCCGCCGCCAGGGTCGGCCGCCACAGCACGACGACGCGCTGCGGGTCGGCGGGGACCTCGACCTCGCCGTTGGCGCCGGTGACGGTGCGGGTCTCGCCCTCGACGCCCTCCGGCCCGGCGGCTCCGGAGCCGCAGCCGGCCAGGGCGGTCAGTAGGGCGACGCCCGCGGCGATCGCGGCGGCGGTGCGGGGAAGGGGCATCTGCACTCCCGTCGGGCTGGGGGCGGCACGGGACCGGAGACCCGGATTCGGTTAGGCAAACCTTATCCCGCACCGGGCGGCGCGGTCACGCACCGCACGGCGCGGCGGCCGGCGGAACAGCGCGGCGTTCTCCCGGTCCCGCGCCGAGAAGGTCCGCACCGGCGCCCCGGTCGCCTTGTGCACCGCCGGTGTGACCGCGGCCGCATCCGGCCGAGGGTTCCGATCCGGGCCGCCGGCACGGAACCCGTAGCCGGTTCCCGCCCCGCACCGCTCGGCGGCAGGAGCGCCCCTTCCCGGCCGGGAAGGACGGTGCCCCGCGCCCCGGCGCCGGGGCGCGGGGCCGGAGGACGCGGTGAACGGGGCGCGCCCCGCGGGAGGCGAGAGCCGCCGGGTGAGGGGCCTGGGAGATCAGTCCGGGCCGGACTCCTCCGGGCCGGTGCGGGCCAGGTGGGCGAGCGCGTCCAGGGCGGAGGCCAGCTCCTCCTCGGCCGGGGCGACCAGGGCCAGGCGGACCGCCGGCGGCGCCCCGCCCCGGACCGCGGTGAACGCCGAGGCCGGGCTGACCGCGATGCCCAGCCGGGCGGCCGCGGCGGTGAACGGCTCGTCGCGCCACGGCTCGGGCAGCCGCCACCAGCAGTGGAACGCCCCGGCGTCGGCGGTGACGTCGAAGCCCGCGAGCCGCTCGGCCGCGATCGCCTGCCGGCGGGCCGCCGTCTCCCGCCGGGCGCGCTCCAGCTCGCCGACGGCGCCGTCCGCGATGAGCTCGGCGGCCGCCTCCTGGGCGAACCCGGTGGCCGCCCAGGCGCCGGAGCGCAGCGCGGCGGCGACCCGGCCGCGCAGCGCCGGCGGGGCGCAGGCGATGCCGAGGGTCAGCCCCGGGGCGACCCGCTTGGACAGGCTGTCGACCAGCACCACCCGCCCGGGCGCCCGGGCCGCCAGCGGCTCCGGCCCCGGCTTGAGGAAGGCGTAGATCGCGTCCTCCACCGCGTACAGGTCCAGCTCCTCCAGGGCCCCGGCGATCCGGGCGCGCCGCTGCGGCGGCATGGTCGTACCGAGCGGGTTGTGCAGGGTCGGCTGCAGGTAGACCGCGTCCAGCGGGGCCGACCGGTGCGCGCGGCGGAGCGCCCCGGGGTCCATGCCCTCCTCATCCACCGCCACCGGGACCAGGGTGATGCCCAGCCGGGCCGCGATGCCCTTGACCACCGGGTAGGTCAGGTTCTCCACCGCGACCCGCCCACCCGTCGGGACCAGGGCGGACAGCGCCGCCGCGATGGCCTGGCGCCCGTTCCCCGCGAACAGCGCCCCCTCCGGGTCGGGCGCCCACCCGCCCCGGGCCGCCACGCCGGCCGCCGCCGCGCGCAGCGCCGGACCACCCGCCGCCCCCGCCGGGCGCAGCGCCGCCTCCAGCGCCCCGCGCCGCAGCACCCGGCCCACCGCCGCGGCGACCCGCCCGCCCCACTCCCCCGGCGGCAGGTAGTTGAGCTCCAGGTCGACCAGGGCCCCGCCCGGTTCGGCCAGCGGCGGGTCGGCCGGCGGCCGCCCCGCGCGCACATAGGTGCCCCGCCCCACCTCCCCGGTGACCAGGCCGCGGCGGGCCAGCTCCCGGTAGACGCGGGCCGCCGTGGAGGGGGCGATGCCCCGCTCCCGGGCGAACCCGCGCTGCGGCGGGAGCCGGCGGCCGGGCCGGATCCGCCCCGCCGCGATGTCGGCCGCGATGCCGTCGGCGATCGCCCGGTAGTCCTCCATGCGCCCCTCCGGCGGTCGGGTCTCGGAGCGATCTCGCATTGCACCGAGTGCAATCCACACTATTGCACCGAGGAGACGCCGGCGCCTAGCGTCGCCCCCATACCCGGCACCCGCACACGAGGAGACCCCGCCATGCCCACCGCATCCCTGCGCGGCATCACCGTCGCCTACGACGACAGCGGCCCGCACCCCGACCACCCGCAGGACGCCCCGCCGGTGCTGCTCATCCACGGCCACCCGTTCGACCGCACCATGTGGCGCCCACAGGCCGAGCAGCTGGCCGCCGCCGGACACCGGGTGATCGTCCCCGACCTGCGCGGCTACGGGGAGAGCACGGTGCGCGGCGGCACTTGCCCGCTGGCGAAGTTCGCCCGCGACGCCGCCGCCCTGCTGGACCTGCTGGATGTCCCCGGCGCCGTGGTCGGCGGCCTCTCCATGGGCGGCCAGATCGCCATGGAGTTCCACCGCCTCTTCCCCGAACGGGTGCGCGGGCTCGTCCTCGCCGCCACCTCCGCCCCGGCCGAGACCGCCGAAGGGCGCGTCCGCCGGGCCGCCATGGCCGACCGGCTGCTCGCCGAGGGCATGGCCGGCTACGCCGAAGAGGTCCTCGACTCGATGGTCAGCGCCCGAACCCGCCGGGACCGCCCCCAAGTCGCCGAACACGTGCGGCGGATGATGCTCGCCGCGCCGCCCGAGGGCGCCGCCGCAGCGCTGCGCGGCCGGGCCCGGCGCCCGAACTACCGGCCCTCGCTGCGCAAGGTCGCCGTCCCCACCCTGGTCGTCGCCGGGACCGAGGACCCCTTCACTCCCCTCCCCGACGCGCTGCTCATCTGGGACCTGGTCCCCGGCGCCCGCCTCGCCGTCGTACAGGGCGCCGCCCACCTGCCCAACCTGGAGCGCCCCGAGGACGTCACCCCGCGCCTGGAGGCGCTGATCGGGGAGGCGGCCGCCCACCACGCGGCGGAGAACGGGACAATCACCCCATGAGCAACGACCATCAGCCGACCGTCTTCGTCACCGGGGCCAGCGCCGGGTTCGGCGCCGCCATCGCCCGCCGCTTCGCCGCCGACGGGGCCCGCATCGTGGCGGCCGCCCGCCGCACCGAGCGCCTGGACGGACTCCGCAAGGAACTGGGCGAGGAGACCGTCCACCCGATCCGGCTGGACGTGCGCGACCGCGCCGCCGTGGAGCAGGCGGTGGCCGCGCTCCCCGCCCCCTTCGCCGAGGTGGACGTCCTGGTGAACAACGCCGGCCTGGCCCTGGGCCTGGGCCCGGCCCAGGAGGCCGACCCCGACGAGTGGCAGCGCATGCTCGACACCAACTGCGCCGGGCTCATGTACTGCACCCGCGCCCTGCTGCCCGGCATGGTCGAGCGGAACCGCGGCCACATCGTCAACATCGGCTCCACCGCCGCCCACTACCCCTACCCCGGCGGCAACGTCTACGGGGCGACCAAGGCGTTCGTGCACCAGTTCAGCCGGAACCTCCGCACCGACCTGCACGGCACCGCCGTCCGCGTCACCTGCGTCGACCCCGGCCTGGTCGGCGGCACCGAGTTCTCCGCGGTCCGGTTCTCCGGCGACACCGAGCGCGCCGCCGCCCCCTACGAGAACACCGACCCGCTCACCCCCGAGGACATCGCGGACGCGGTGCACTGGGCCGCCTCCCGGCCGGCCCGGGTGAACATCAACGCCATCGAGCTCATGCCGGTGGTGCAGAGCGCCGGCCCGCTGCGCATCCACCGCAACCGGGCCTGAACCCCGCCCGACGCCCCGCGCCCGGACCCGTCCGGGCGCGGGGCCTCACCCCTCCAGCTTCATCCCGACGACCCCCAGCATCAGCAGGAAGACGGAGATCAGGAAGAACACCACCCCGAGCCAGAACCCCCACATCGCCAGGGCCCGGCCGCGCAGCCGCTCCACGTGGGTGACCCGCAGGGCGTAGGCGCCGATCAGCGCCGCCATCGCGGGGACCAGCCCGCACAGCCCGAACAGCGGCGAGGTCAGCACGCTGAGCAGCCCCAGGACGAACGCGGTGATCGCGGAACCGGACATCCGCGCGGGAGGCTGCTGCGGGGGCGGCAAGGGCCGGTTGGGGTACACGAGGCTCCATCAACGACAGAAAGGGGACGGGGACTGACTCCGAAACATACGACACATACGACGCCTCAGGGCGACCCCGGGAGTACACCGCCCCCCGGACCCGGCGGCCCGGCCCTCCCCGGCCCCACCGCGGAAGCCGAACCGCCCCGCCCGGTGGAGCACCGCCCGCTCCCCGCCGACCTGACCGCGTTCCTGGACGCCGGCGCACCACCGGTGCACGTGGGCTTCGGCAGCATGGCCGCATACGCCCCTCACCCGATGGTCTTGACGTTGCGGCCCTATCCGAGCGCTCGGATAGGGCCGCAACGGGGAACAGGGGACCGGCGGCTCAGCGGCGCTAGGCGATCGACCCCCCGTCGACCAGGATGGCGGTGCCGGTGATGTTGCCGGCCGCCGGACCGGCCAGGAACGCCACCGTGCCGGCGATCTCCTCTGCGGTGTTGTAGCGCCCCAGCGCGGTCAGCCCGCGCTGCACGTCGGCGTGCTCGCCCTCGGCCGGGTTCATCTCGGTGTCGGTGGAGCCCGGGTGCACCACGTTCGCGGTGATCCCGCGCGGGCCCAGGTCCCGGGCGAGCCCCTTGCTGAACCCGACCAGCGCCGCCTTGCTCATCGCGTACAGGCTCAGCCCCGGGTTGAAGGTGCTCTCCGCGAGGTTGCTGCCGATGCTGACGATCCGGGCGCCCTCCCGCAGGTGCGGCAGGGCCGCCTTGACCGCGACGAACGCCGCGCGCACGTGCACCCCCATCACCCGCTCGTAGTCCTCCAGGGTGAGCGCGTCGATGATGTCCTGGACATAGATCCCGGCGTTGTTGACCAGGACGTCCAGCCCGCCGAGCCGCTCCGCCGCCCGGTCCACCGCCGCGGCGAGCGCCTCCGGGTCGGCGACGTCGGCGCGGAGCGCGACCGCGGTGCCGCCCTTCTCCTCGATGCCGCGCACCACCTTCTCCGCCCGCTCCGGCGAAGCGTTGTAGGTCAGCGCCACCACGGCCCCGTCGGCGGCCAGCCGCTCCGCGATCGCGGCGCCGATGCCCCTGCTGCCCCCGGTGACCAGTGCGGCCTTGCCGTCGAGCGAACCCATGTCCCGTCCTCCGTCAGTCGTCGGTGCGATCCGCGAACCTTTTTAAGTAGTGATCGCTACATAATTGCTAGCATCGAAACCCGACGGGCCACAAGGGAACGTTCGACGACTGTGCAGGGGGTCACATGGCGGGCAGGGGCCGACCTCGGCGCTTCGACCGGGACGCGGCGCTGGCCACCGCCATGGAGCTGTTCTGGGAGCACGGCTACGAGGGCACCTCGCTGAACATGCTGACCTCGGCGATGGGCATCACGCCGACCAGCCTCTACGCGGCGTTCGGCTCCAAGGACGAGCTGTTCCGCGAGGCCGTGCGGCTCTACAACTCCCCGGACCGCTCGGTGATCCCGAAGGCGCTGCGCCGCCCCCGCACCCGCGACGCCGTGGAGGCCCTGCTCCGGGAGAACGCCGACGCCTACATCGACCCGGCGACCCCGGCCGGCTGCATGGTCTTCACCGCCGCCACCAACCTCGGCACCGGCCACGAGCACATCGGCCGCCTCCTCGCCGACTGCCGGCGCGACACCCTCGCCGAGATCCGGGAGCGCATCGAGCGCGGCACCGCCGAGGACGACCTCCCCGCCGGCGTCGACGCCGCCGCGCTGGCCTCCTACGTCTACGCCGTCATGGAGGGCCTGTCCTTCCGGGCCCGCGACGCCTGCCCCCGGGAGGACCTGCACGCCGTCATCGACATCGCCATGCTCGGCTGGGACGCGGCGGTCGCCCGCGCCGCGGAGGACGGCTGATCGCCTCCTCTATCACCGTTGCTTTCTTCGGTTGCTTTCAGCGGATTTTCATTGAAAACCGCCTTTACGAGGTAGATTCACATTTCGTCCGTGTCGATCTGGAACGCACCCGTCCCTCAGCCGAGCCCGGAGAGCGGCCGCGTCGGCCGCCAAGGAGACCGCTCCCCCGCCCCGCCCGTGTCGTCGAGCAGGTAGCGCGGTGCCCGGTCCGACGCCGGGGACCGGACTCGCCTTCATCCCCGTCTCCCCCGCTCCCGGCCGGAAGGCTCGGGCCTTCTCCCCCATGCGCCGGGGACGCCTCACCGCTCCGTCAGATACTCCGGAAAGGTCCGCTTCCCGAAGGGCGTGCCCGCTGCCAGGTTGGCGCCTTCAGCGAAGCCCGCGAAGGTCTTCCCCGGGAGGCTCACCTGCACGATCGGTTTCCGGGAGCCGGTCGCCTT
>Ga0079224_100000729_pt1 | contig 34302 bp, 32 predicted proteins | sample Stecom2015_FD_80414 | JGI IMG/M metagenome (GOLD analysis project Ga0079224, IMG submission 80414) | Agricultural soil microbial communities from Utah to study Nitrogen management - Steer compost 2015 | ecosystem: Environmental > Terrestrial > Soil > Agricultural land | place: USA: Utah... | reverse complement strand
GTCAGCAAGATAGAGAAGGTGAAACCGCTCGCTCAGAAATGAGGAAACTGGCGGCTCCGACAGACAGGCGTTTTGTGCCTCGGCCAGAGGAGGTGAAGTTTCCCGAAGTTCTAGACGTTGAAGCTGGACAGGTAGAAAAGCGGAGGCCGCTCGCTCAGGGACGAGAAAATTGGCCAGCTTGACGCGCGACGTCCTGTGGCAAAGTTGGCACTAGCCCGTCCTGTGCGTCGGAAGATCCGACTCAGTGGCGATCTTTGTCACTGAAGGTGGATATTTTCCCCCGAACCTTTAGAAGTTGAGGCTAAGGTAGTAAAATAAAAACGGTAACGCGTTGCTAAAAATATGGGGAACTATCCACTTAGTTTCGTGTCCTATATGTAGAAGGAGATAAAATTTGCGCTAAAATTGGACAAACTAGAAACTGTAGGTCGCTATTTCTAGACCTCAACTTATTTTTTCTGATTTAAAAATTCTTATCCAAAATATAGTATTCCAAATTAGGTTGACATTTTTTACGGGTTTTCACTATAATTAGTAAGACTGTCTAATGTGTAAATTGAGAGTTAATTCCTCAGGGAGGTGTCATATAATGAAAAGAACATATCAACCAAGCAAGCGTAAGCATAGCAAAGTTCACGGATTCCGTAGTCGCATGAGCACTAAAAACGGACGTAAAGTTCTTGCTCGTCGTCGTAGAAAAGGAAGAAAAGTATTATCAGCATAGGCCACTGAAATGTCAGTGGTCTTTTTTTCAATAAAAAGGTTTAATTCAATTTTCCTTATGCCCATACTAGTCAAAGGGAAAGTGAAGATCATCATAGAAATGGAACGGTTGTATGAGTACGGGAGTTGTAAGAAATGAAAAAAGAATACCGTATTAAAAAAAATCAAGATTTTCAAACAGTGTTTAAATCGGGAAAATCTTCAGCGAATCGACAATTTGTCGTCTACGTTCTAGAAAAAGAAGGACAAGAACATTTTCGAATTGGATTATCTGTTAGTAAAAAACTTGGAAACGCTGTTACAAGGAATCGCATTAAACGCTTAATTCGTCAATTCTTTTTAGAGCATAAGACACAGGTTAAAGAGAGGGATTATGTCATTATTGCGAGAAAGCCAGTAGTAGAAATGAGTTATGAAGAAGTAAAGAAAAGTCTCCTTCATGTCTTAAAGATTGCAAGGGTGTTAAAAAAGTAGAAAAATTATAGATGTTTTTCCTCTGTTATGAAGAAATTTTTATATAAAAATGGTAGAATACAAAGGACATATTGAATTTATTACGAATAGATATGTTATGAAATAAATATTTACCTTGAAGATATTTAAAACTGGGAGGAAATGTAGTTGAAAAGGCGAATATTATTATTTAGTGCGCTAATTGGTGTAGTTCTGCTTTTATCAGGTTGTACCGAGATCAATGAACCAATTACCGCTGAAAGTGAAGGAGTATGGAATAAATATTTTGTTTATCCATTATCTTGGCTTATTACATATTTTGCTGAACTATTAGGCGAAAACTATGGTTTAGCGATTATTATTGTAACATTATTAATCCGATTTGCGATATTACCATTAATGATTAAACAAACAAAAAGCTCAAAGGCTATGCAAGCCATTCAACCTGAGATGAAGGCACTTCGTGAAAAATATAGTTCAAAAGACCAAGCAACACAACAAAAGTTGCAGCAAGAAACGATGCAATTATTCCAAAAGCACGGTGTTAATCCATTAGCGGGATGTTTCCCATTAATCATTCAAATGCCGATCTTAATTGGATTCTACCATGCGATAATGAGAACTAGTGAAATTGCAAATCATAATTTCTTATGGTTTGATTTAGGTGACTCAGATCCCTACTTTATTCTACCTTTGGTTGCGGGTGTAACAACGTTTATCCAGCAAAAAATTACGATGATTGGCATGGATAATAATCCTCAAATGGCCATGATGTTGTGGTTAATGCCAATTATGATTGTTATATTTGCGATCAGCTTCCCAGCTGCCTTATCTTTATACTGGGTAGTTGGTAATATCTTTATGATTGTTCAAACGTTCTTAATTAAAGGTCCAGATATTAGAGCTGCTAAGTCTGGAAATGCGGGAGGAGCCAAAAAGTGAAACAAGTAACTGCTACAGGGCAAACCGTCGATGAAGCAGTAGAGTCAGCTTTAGCTCAACTCAATACAACTAGAGACCGCACCGATATTCAAATCATCGATGAGGGTAAAAAAGGTATTTTTGGGATTTTCGGAACAAAACCAGCTGTTGTGAAAGTAACGGTGAAAATTGACCCAGTAGAAGAGGCACAAAAGTTTTTAGAAAAGGTTGTTTCATCTATGGGTGTACCAGCAAAATTAGATGTAACACGGAATGGAAAAAATGTTACATTTCAATTATCAGGTGAAAAAATGGCTATTTTAATTGGGAAAAGGGGCCAAACTTTAAATTCACTTCAATACTTAACACAGTTAGTAGCAAATCGACATTCAGATCAATATTTGAACATCCTGGTGGATGCTGAAAACTATCGAGGACGCCGTGAAGAAACCTTGATTCAACTAGCTGAAAGACTTGCAGATAAGGTAAGTCGAACAAGGCAGGATGTGAAATTGGAGCCGATGCCTTCCTATGAAAGAAAGGTTATCCATACGGCACTTGCTAATCATAAAAAGGTAAAAACATCTTCAAGTGGTTCTGATCCAAACCGTCATATTGTGATTACTCCAGTAGAATAAAAATCATTAAGCCTAGGCAACTGCCTAGGCTTTTTTGTTGCTGAAAATGGAGGCATTCAGCCTTGTAAGTAATTCATATTTTACTTTCTAATGATAGCAGCCTAGCTGGACTTCAGCAGTGAGATTGTTTTCAAAAGCTAATTTGAGGTCTAGCAAATCTATCTAGCAAGTAGATGAAGAAGGTGTTCTTTTAATAGAACAAGTTGTTATAGTACAGATTTTTGGTTATTTCTTAGGTGAACAAAAAAGTTCTATTATTGTTATTCACATGTGGATAAGATAAAATGGAGTATGGTTTGTTTTGGGGAACAAGAGAGTGTTATCCTTGTGGGTAAACTGGTAATACTAATTATAAAAGTATTTATAAGTTATTCACAGGTTTATTTTTAAGGTAAAAATAGTACTTGAAATAAATAAAGAAGAGTTAACTTGAATGTTGATATATTAAAGAAGGTGAAAAAATGGAGTTTGATACTATAGCAGCCATCTCAACTCCAATGGGAGAAGGAGCAATTGCAATTGTCCGGTTAAGTGGGGATGAAGCAATTGAAATTGCGAACCGAGTATTTAAAGGGAAAGACTTGAAAAAAGTCGATTCACATACGATTCATTATGGACATATTGTAGATCCAGATACGAACCAAATCATAGAGGAAGTAATGCTAACCTTGATGAGGGGACCTAAGACTTTTACGAGAGAAGATATCGTTGAAATCAACTGCCACGGTGGACTAGTATCCGTTAATCGAGTTCTACAGCTTGTACTTACAAATGGAGCAAGACTAGCAGAACCAGGCGAATTTACCAAGCGTGCATTCTTAAATGGTCGTATTGACCTCTCTCAGGCAGAAGCAGTCATGGATTTAATACGTGCAAAGACTGACCGTGCGATGAACGTTGCGATTGGTCAAATGGAAGGGAAATTGTCCACTCTGATCAATCGTTTACGTCAAGAATTACTTGAAACGTTAGCCCATATTGAGGTGAATATTGATTATCCAGAGTATGATGACGTCGAGGAAATGACTCATCGTGTCCTGCTTGAAAAGTGTGGGAAGGTTCGAAACGAAATCATCAAACTTTTAGAAACCTCAAATCAAGGAAAAATTTTACGAGAGGGTTTATCTACTGTTATTATAGGTAGGCCGAATGTTGGAAAGTCCTCTCTATTAAACAGTCTTGTTCAGGAAAATAAGGCCATTGTGACTGATATTCCTGGTACGACTCGTGATGTGATTGAGGAGTACGTCAATGTTCGAGGTGTTCCTCTTCGTCTTGTTGATACAGCGGGTATCCGTGAAACGGAAGATATTGTGGAGCGCATTGGAGTAGAGCGTTCACGTGAAGTTTTGAAAAAAGCTGATTTGATATTACTTGTACTAAACTATGGCGACGAATTAACGGAAGAGGACGAACGTTTATTTGAGGCAGTTTCAGGAATGGAAACCATTGTCATCATTAATAAGACAGACCTTCCGCAAAAAATAAATATGGAGAAAGTGAAGGATCTAGCAAAAGGCAATCCAGTTGTAACTACCTCTTTACTAGAGGAAAAAGGAATTGATGATCTAGAAGAAGCGATTTCTTCATTGTTTTTTACTGGAACTGTTGAGGCAAATGATTTAACATATGTTTCTAACTCTCGTCATATTGCTTTGTTAACGCAAGCGAAGAAGTCAATTGAAGATGCCATTTCAGGTGCTGAATCAGATCTTCCAATCGATATGGTTCAAATTGATTTAACGCGTACATGGGAACTTTTAGGGGAAATCATTGGAGATGCTGTACACGAAAACTTAATTAATCAGTTATTCTCACAATTTTGTTTAGGTAAATAGACATAAATGTGGATGAAAAAGGACTTCCAAGGTTTTTCTAAAAAAGAATAGACTAAAATGTGTCCATTTTCACCCGTTTTTTGAACATCCTATAAAGAGGAGGAAATACCATTGAGCTTTGATGCCGGTTATTATGATGTAATCGTGATTGGGGCAGGGCATGCTGGTTGTGAAGCAGGCTTAGCTTCTGCTCGTCTAGGAGCGAAAACCCTCATGATTACGATAAATTTAGATATGGTTGCGTTTATGCCATGTAATCCATCATTAGGAGGTCCTGCAAAGGGAACGGTTGTCCGTGAGATTGATGCCTTAGGTGGAGAAATGGCGAAAAATATTGATAAAACACATATTCAAATGAGAATGTTAAACACTGGGAAAGGACCTGCAGTCCGTGCCTTACGTGCACAAGCAGACAAGTTTTCCTACCAACATGAGATGAAAAAGACATTAGAAAATGAAGAGAATTTAACGCTTGTTCAAGGGATGGTTGAGCGTTTAATTGTTGAGGACGATGTATGTAAAGGTGTTATTACTAAAACTGGGGCAACCTATCATGCCAAAACAGTAATTATTACCACAGGTACATTTTTACGTGGAGAAATCATTATTGGTGAATTAAAATACTCAAGTGGCCCTAATAATCAACAGCCATCTATTCAATTATCTGAGCATCTTGAGGAATTAGGTTTCCAATTAGTTCGTTTTAAGACAGGTACACCGCCTCGTGTCAATAGTCATACGATTGACTATAGTAAAACGGAAATACAACCTGGTGACGATACACCTCGTGCATTTTCATATGAAACGACTCAATACATCACTGACCAGCTTCCATGTTGGTTAACATACACAAGTCCAGAAACACATCAAATTATCGATTCTAATTTACACCGTTCTCCAATGTATTCTGGAATGATAAAGGGAAGTGGTCCACGCTACTGTCCTTCAATTGAAGATAAGGTCGTTCGATTCCATGACAAGCCGAGACATCAAATCTTCCTTGAGCCAGAAGGGCGAAATACTCAAGAAGTCTATGTTCAAGGGCTATCCACAAGTCTACCTGAAGATGTCCAACATCAATTAATTGCATCTGTTCCAGGACTTGAAAATGCGCAAATGATGAGGCCAGGATATGCAATTGAATATGATGCCATAGTTGCGACTCAGCTTTGGCCAACATTGGAAACAAAAAAGATTAAAAATCTATACACAGCAGGCCAAATTAATGGAACATCTGGGTATGAAGAAGCGGCAGCTCAAGGAATTATGGCAGGTATAAATGCAGGACGTCGTGCTTTAGGGAAAGATGAGGTTATTTTAAGTCGATCTGATGCTTATATTGGAGTATTAATTGATGACCTAGTAACCAAAGGGACTGCTGAGCCTTACCGTTTATTAACATCACGTGCTGAATATCGTTTACTTCTTCGACATGATAATGCAGATTTACGTTTAACTGAAATTGGTCATAAAATTGGGTTAATTCCTGAAGATCGTTATCAAAAATTCTTGAATAAAAAGGCAGCTATTGAACAAGAAATGGAACGTTTAAAAGGGATTAGAATTAAACCAACAGCTGAAGTTCAGGAACTCATCCGTTCGGTTGGTGGAAGTGAATTGAAGGATGGAATTTTAGCAAGCGACTTACTAAAACGACCTGAAATGACGTATGAACATATCAAGCAATTGGCTCCAAGTGATCAAGAGATTCATCCTGATGTAGCAGAGCAAATTGAAATTCAAATTAAGTATGAGGGATATATTCAGAAATCATTACAACAAGTAGATAAATTAAAACGTATGGAAGACAAGAAAATTCCAGAAAACATTGATTATGATGCAATTTCTGGTTTGGCGAACGAAGCGAGAGCGAATTTAAAAGAGGTACATCCTTTATCAATTGCTCAAGCTTCAAGGATTTCAGGTGTAAATCCAGCTGATATTTCAATTCTTCTCGTTTATTTAGAACAAGGGAAGATTGCCCGAGTAAATTAAGGGAAGGAAACAAATATGGATATTTCATTATTTACAACTTTGTTGGAGGAGAAGGGGATCTCTCTTTCTCCAACCCAACTTAACCAATTTGAAACATATTACAAACTATTAGTTGAATGGAATGAAAAAATGAATCTGACGGCAATTACAGAAAAGCCCGAAGTTTATTTAAAACATTTTTATGATTCTATTTCGGCTGCATTTTATTTTGATTTTTCAAGAGAAGCTTCAATTTGTGATGTAGGAGCGGGTGCTGGATTCCCAAGTATCCCCCTTAAAATTTGTTTTCCGCATTTAAAAATCTCGATTGTAGATTCTTTGCAAAAAAGAATTACTTTCCTTGAGGAGCTTTCAAAGGAATTAAAGCTTGAAGATATGACATTTTATCATGACAGAGCCGAAACCTTTGGCCAAAAAGCTGAAATTCGTGAATCCTTTGATATTGTAATGGCAAGAGCGGTTGCAAGAATGTCAGTATTAAGCGAATTATGTCTACCACTTGTAAAGGTAAATGGGACATTTATTGCTATGAAAGCTGCATCCGTTGCTGAAGAGTTAGAGGATGGAAAGAAAGCTATTGCAACACTAGGTGGAAGTGTTAGTAATGTACACCACTTTTTATTACCGTTAGAAAATAGTGATCGAAACATCGTTATCATCGATAAGAAAAAAACTACACCAAAAAAATACCCTCGTAAACCAGGGACACCAAATCGTTCACCAATAAAATAATTTTATGGTGAGCGATTTTATTTCATTCATAAACTTGCATATTTGCCTAAACCATATGATTTAGTAGAAAGATAGTAAGATTTTTGTAAAATCCATGTTATAATAGAAGGAATGAGAGAGAGAAAGTCGAATTTGTAATAGTGGGAGTTCTAAGGGGTGGTGGAATTATGAGGCATCCATTTTCACGATTATTTAGCATCGGTGAAAAAGATGACAAACAACAAGTGAATCAAGAACAGGTGATTGAAACACAATTACAAGATTCAATAGATGATGAAGAAACACACCTGAATGAAGAAGTACGACAAATTCCTATAAATGAAATTGTTCCAAACCGATTTCAACCAAGAACTGTTTTTGCTGAAGATAAAATAAGAGAACTTGCATTAACGATTCGTACACATGGAATTATCCAACCTATTGTTGTACGAAAATTTGCGGACCATCAGTATGAAATCATTGCAGGTGAACGACGTTGGAGAGCTGTTCAGACCCTTGAATGGGAAACGATTCCAGCCATTGTTAAGGAATTTAATGACGCTGAAACCGCATCAGTTGCATTAATTGAGAATCTACAGCGAGAAGAACTGTCAGCCATTGAAGAAGCGTATGCATATGCTAGATTAATAGAATTACATAATCTGACACAGGAAGCGTTAGCTCAACGATTGGGAAAGGGTCAATCAACAATCGCGAATAAGCTACGTTTATTAAAGTTGCCTGAAGAAGTTCAACAAGTACTCCTACAAAAGAAGCTTACAGAGCGTCATGCGCGGGCACTGATTCCTCTTAAGGACCCTGAAAAGCAAATAAAGCTTATGCATGACATTATTGAAAAAGAGTTGAATGTAAAGCAAACAGAAGACCGTGTCGTTAAAATCCTTGAGTTAGAAAAGGAACAAAAGCGACCAAAGCCTAAATTCAAGGCAGTAAGCCGTGATATGAGAATAGCGATGAACACCATTCGTCAATCCTTAACCATGGTTGAAGAAAGTGGTGTATCTTTAAATACAGAAGAAGAAGAGTTCGACGAATACTATCAATTTACAATTCGAATTCCCAAAAATAAATAAAGTACTGAAATTTCCTTACCTATACATGGTGAGGAAATTTTTTTGATTATATCTTAGATTAAATGTACTTAGTTTTCATAGAAATGTTTCACGTGAAACATTTTTGGATAATTTTTTATCAAAAAGATAAACCCTATCATTTTTTCATGATAGAATAGAAAAAGTGATAGTATTAACTTATTCAATGATTGTTCCAAAAACAATCGTTGAATGAGTTACGGCCTCTGGCGTAGATATGCGATTAATTTAAGGAAGTTTTATGGAAAAAATCAATAACTTGGTGTCACATCTGAGTGGACAAGTCTTTGTGATTACATAATTCCTGAAAATCTTTGTATTCATACGCTAAGGCAAATAGATTAAAACCTCACTATGTAAATAAATTAGTAGGATAGTAGAAAGTAGGTGACATCGTGGGGAAAATCATCTCAATCGCCAATCAAAAGGGCGGAGTAGGGAAAACGACTACTTCTGTTAACCTTAGTGCATGCTTAGCTTATATGGGAAAACGAGTTTTACTTGTTGATACTGACCCTCAAGGTAATGCAACGAGCGGGTGTGGCATAGAAAAAGCAAATGTAGATGAATGTATTTATGATGTTCTTGTTGAAGATGTTGCTGCAAAAAATGTAACCGTCTCAACAGTCGTTGAAAATTTAAATATAATCCCAGCAACGATACAGTTAGCTGGTGCTGAAATTGAATTAGTACCAACAATTTCTCGCGAAGTCCGTTTGAAAAGAGCATTAGAAGAGGTGAAGGATCAGTATGATTATATTATCATCGATTGTCCACCGTCTTTAGGACTGTTAACTTTAAATGCATTAACAGCATCTGATACTGTGATTATCCCAGTTCAGTGTGAATACTATGCACTTGAAGGACTTAGCCAGCTTTTAAATACCATTCGTTTGGTTCAGAAACACCTCAATACAGAACTAATGATTGATGGCGTTCTTCTAACCATGTTAGATGCAAGAACAAACCTAGGAATTCAAGTAATTGAAGAAGTGAAAAAGTATTTTCAAGATAAAGTTTATAAGACCATTATTCCAAGAAATATCCGTTTAAGTGAGGCTCCGAGTCATGGAGAGCCAATCATCATCTACGATCCAAAATCTAGAGGTGCTGAAGTGTACTTAGATCTTGCAAAGGAAGTGATTGCGAATGGCTAAGGGGTTGGGGAAAGGTATTAATGCTTTATTCACTTCAATGGAAGTAGGAAAAGAAGAGGTTGTCCAAGAAGTAAAAGTCACCGAATTACGCCCAAATCCATATCAACCTAGGAAAACTTTTGAGCCTGAGGCAATTGCCGAGCTGAAAGAGTCGATCCTTACACATGGCATTTTACAACCCATTATTGTTCGTAAAACCATTAAAGGATTCCAGATTGTTGCTGGAGAGAGACGATTTCGTGCGGCAAAGGAAGCGAAGCTAAATACTGTACCTGTTGTAGTTCGTGAATTAACCGAGCAACAAATGATGGAGATAGCGTTGCTTGAAAATCTTCAACGTGAAGATTTGTCACCAATTGAAGAGGCATTTGCTTACCAATCCTTACTCGACCATTTAAAGCTTACTCAAGAACAGCTTGCAAAGAGATTAGGAAAAAGCAGACCGCATATTGCGAATCACCTTAGACTTTTATCTCTTCCTAAGCATGTCCAGAACTTGATTTCTGAAGGGAAATTATCAATGGGACATGGCCGAACATTGCTAGGACTGAAAAAGAAGGAAAAACTAAATGCAGTTGTCGATAAGGTCATGGCAGAAGAACTTAATGTTCGTCAATTAGAATCGTTAATAAATCAACTAAATCAAAATGTTCCACGTGAAACATCTAAACCACCCAAAAAGGAAAAGGATATCTTTATTAAAGAACAAGAGTCTTTCCTGCGTGAGCGTTTTGGTACATCTGTATCGATAAAACAAACGAAGAAAAAAGGTAAAATTGAAATTGAATTCTTTTCAAATGAAGACCTTGAAAGAATTCTCGAATTACTAGATTCACCGAAAATTTCATAAGGTTAATATAAAACCTGCATGTTTTTATTCGTTTGAATAAAGACATGCAGCGTTTTTTATTAAAGGAAATATACGTGATTCGGGATGTCTAGGTCCATGAGCCTTGCATTTATATTATTTTATAACTAGGGGAAATGAGTAATGGTTCTATTGGGAACGATTGTGAATGGATTATGTATTGCAGCCGGAACCTTGTTAGGGAAAGTACTATACCGTATACCAGAAAAAATAAAAACTACTGTCATGCATGGCATCGGACTAGCTGTATGTTTACTAGGAATTCAAATGGGATTGAAAAGTGAACAATTTTTAATTGTCATTTTCAGCCTGGTGTTTGGAGGAATTCTTGGTGAATGGTGGGATCTTGAGGAAAAGTTGAACAAATTAGGGACGTGGATTGAACAGAAGGTAGGAGCGTCTTCAGGTGAAGGCACAATTGCAAAAGGATTTGTCACAGCGACCTTAATATTTGTAATTGGGGCCATGGCTATCATTGGTGCTCTTGATAGTGGAATACGTCATGATCACAGTGTTCTTTATACAAAATCAATCATAGACGGATTTACGAGTATCATATTAACGACAACATTAGGTATTGGTGTTCTATTTTCAGCAGTTCCTGTTATTCTTTATCAGGGTGCGATTGCTTTATTTGCGACACAAATTGATAAATGGGTACCTATAGAGTTAATGGACGCATTTATTGTCGAAATGACGGGAACAGGTGGATTAATGATTTTAGCTATTGGAACGAATCTACTAGGTATTACCCATATTCGTGTTGCAAACCTCTTACCTGGAATTCTCGTTGTAGCAATGATTGTTACGGCCATCTATTATTGGAACTCAATCATTCAATTTGCACAAGGTATTTTTTAAAACCTCTTCTAAAAAACAGAAGAGGTTTTTTTATAAGGTAAATCGATCCTCTTCAACATGATCTAGTTCCATTTTTCGAAGATACAAATAGTCTGCCTTGCAAATCCCGTTTGCAATTGTATTTGCTATTTTCATAACTAAACTGAGTCTTGTATTTTGAAGAACGAAAAACTCCATAAATCCGCTTACATTCACAATCCCTGTAATATGCATATCCCCAACAGGTGTTAAATCCTTATTTACGCCCGCACCAGGCTTGATAGGGCCTTCTCCGATAGTGATGGACCCAACATTCTTTAATCGCCCCAAACAGGCATCAATTCCAATGATAAAGGGGTTTGTATATCTTTTATTCATTTCATCTATTTTTTCTTGAAGATTAACTGCATGAATAGGTTCGTCCAATGTGCCATATACATGGAAGTGGGACAGTCCTTTTTCGGAAATTTTTGTACCAATTAATGGTCCAAGGCAGTCGCCAGTGGAACGATCGGTTCCAATACAAAAAATGATGATGGGCTGATTTATGGTTGCTGGGAGCATTGAAGTGATTCTTAAGGCAATATGGTGGTCAGCTAATTCTTGATCATGTGGAATACGAAATGGGTCCTTCTTATGATGGTCAAATAATTTATATCTAAGATTCATAGGTTTTTCACCCCTTTTTCACAGTAGTATCAGTATACGAAAGAATTTGACATTCTATACATCCGTTTGAAAAGAATCTTCGTATTACCATGAAAATGTTTTAGTAGATAGAGGGATTATGAGAAACGGGGGGATTATGTGTTTAAAGCAGGGGTTCGGTGGATGTTCTTAATCCTAGGAACGGCAATTGGTGCAGGCTATGCATCAGGAAGGGAGATTTGGGAGTTTTATGGTGAACAAAGCGGTTTAGCAATTCTGTTTTTTACGTTTATCTTTATCATCAGCTGTTACACGATTATGAAAATCAGTTATGAGAAACAAGCAGAACACTTTGTACCTGTGTTAAAGGAACTCATAGGGGAGAAAGTTGCCTATGTATATGATGCTATTACAATATTATATTTATTTTCAACGACGGTTGTCATGTTGGCTGGTGGTGGTGCAACCTTAGAATTATTTAATATTCCGTTTTGGTGGGGGATCCTCATTTTTGGTTTTCTTCTCGTACTTGTTTTTTTATGGAACATAAATGGTTTAGTTTCTATTAATATGGCAATCATACCAGTATTGATTATATTCCTAATCACAGTTTTATTTATTTTTCTATTAACTGGAGATAAGGAGTTCTCGTTTTCACTACAAGAACAAAGTAATTGGCCATCAGCATTTACGTTTACAGCGCTTAACATATTGCCTCTCGTTGCTGTTTTAGGTGCAATTGGAAAGGAAATGAAATCAAAGGGTGAAGCATGGGTTGCAAGTATTGGAAGTGGGTTATTTTTAGGAGTAATTACATTTATTTATAATGAGGCGCTTATTGAAATTGCACAAGAGATTATGTTTTACGAAATTCCCTTATTTGTCATTCTAAAAGATTTTCCTTATATAGCTGTTTTCACAATGTCCATTCTTTTATTTGGTGCTATATTCACAACGGCAGCATCTGGATTATTAGGATTATCTACACGTTTTAGGGAAAAAATGAAAATGCCTTTGTGGATGATTGCTATTCTTTTAATCGTGCTAATGGCGCCTTTTACGATTTTTGGTTTTTCTACACTCGTTTCGATCCTTTATCCTTTATATGGGATTGCTAACTTATATTTATTAGCGGTCATTTTGCTATATCCAATTGTAAATCGCTACAATTTATAAAGATTTCCTGATACAATATGACATATAAACATTGTGTGTTCAAAAAGAAAGATGAAGAAGACATAGAATTGCTAGACGATGTAGGTTTGGGAAGTGGAGAGTCTGTCATTCACACGCATACGTTAGATAGGTAATTTTCCTTTCCGATGAATGTAGAAACAAGGCAACGAAATACAATGTGTCAAATTCATCGCACTTTTTGAATATCCCATAAAAGATTAAAGGGTGAATGTCATGGTAGATAAAGACTATGGATTACATGATATTGTAGAAATGAAAAAGCCTCATCCTTGTGGTACTAATAAATGGAAAATTATTCGGTTAGGGATGGATATTCGGATTAAATGTGAGGGGTGTGCACACAGTGTACTTATCCCTAGAAAAGAGTTTACAAGGAAATTGAAGAAGATTTTAGTTAAGCATGAGGAATAAATCCTTGTGCTTTTTTTATGTTTAGAAATATAAATTTTTACTTTGTGGATAATTTAAAATTAGATTCCTTACCTCTAGCGCAAGCAGCCAGCTCCTTGAAGTCACAAGCCCAATCCGTCAAGAAGGTCAAGAATACGCCTTTAGCCATATCGTCTTAAGCTTGTTGGACTTACACAGGACATGGCAGTAGATAGTCGATGTTTCACTTTCAAGGCACATATGCATTTGTTCTGGTAAAACTTACGCATCTATTTAATAAATCAATTTTGTAGAATTTTTGAAATTGTAATTTATAATAGGGAATACAAGTTTAGTAGTTTTTTATATTGTTGGGAGATGAGGGGATTGGCCACATTTAAATCTTCATGTCCACTAAATTGTTGGGACAACTGTGGTTTTGTTGTTGAAGTAGAAAATGGAAAAGTCGTGAAAGTTGACGGTGATAAAGAACACCCTATAACAAAAGGGAAAATTTGCGGAAGAGGACGTATGTTAGAAACGAGGACCAATTCTGAAGACCGAGTCCTTTATCCGATGAAGAAGATAAATGGAGAATTCAAACGCATTACATGGGAACAGGCATTAACAGAAGTTTCGGCAAGACTCGCTGATGTGAAAGAGAAATATGGTTCTACAGCAGTGTTGCATAGTCATGATTATGCAAATGGGGGACTTTTAACTAAGATACCGAAACGTTTCTTTAATTGTTTTGGTGGGTCGACGGAATTAATCGGTAGTATTTGTTGGGGATCTGGCATTGAAGCACAAACTTGGGATTTTGGCAATTCATTTAGCCATGCTCCAGATGATATATATAATAGCAAAAATGTTATCATCTGGGGGAGGAATGTTGCACGGACGAATATGCATTTATTCGGTTACTTACAGGAAGTGAAGAAGAAGGGTACAAATATAATTGTTATTGACCCAATTTATAATGGGACAGCAAAAATTGCTCATTCCTATGTCTCTATTACTCCTGGAATGGATGGGTTTTTAGCCATTGGAATCATGAAAGAATTGCATCGCTTAGATTTACAGGATAAACATTTTATTTCAAATTATACAGTTGGTTATGAAGACTTAATGGAAACCATACATTCTATTTCGATGGAACACATCGAAAACGTGACAAATGTTCCACGTGAAACAATTACTCAATTAGCACACGTTTATAGTGAGGGACCTACGACAACTTACTTGGGATTAGGGATGCAACGTTACGAAAATGGAGGAAACACGATCCGCTTAATAGATGCACTTGTTGCGGTAAGTGGAAATGTGGGTATTTCAGGTGGCGGAGTTAATTTTGGGAATACACAGGTCGGTCAAAGTTTTGATAGTGCAGCATTAACTCTTCCAGAAAGAAAGAAATCTTCAAGGTCCTTTGTTATGTCCGAACAGGCAGAAAATATATTAAACGCTTCAGAACCACCAATAAAAATGATCATTGTGTCAAGTGGTAATCCATTAACACAAGTTCCCAATACGGCTCTTGTAGAAGAGGCCTTTACGTCAGTAGAAACTTTAGTTGTACTCGAGCAGTTTATGACGGACACGGCAAGACTAGCAGATTATGTACTTCCATCAGCGACTTCGTTTGAGGAAGAGGATATCTACTATTCCTCGATGTTTCATCATTATGTCAATTATGGGCCAAAACTTGTAGAGGCACGCGGCGATGCAAAGTCAGATGTGTGGATATGGACTGAATTAGCCAAAAGACTTGGATTTGGTGAAGAATTTGATTATACAAGAGAAGAATTTATTAAAATGGGATTAGGTTCTTTACAAGAAAAGGGAGTTACATTTGAGGCAATTAAAGAAAAAGGTCATGTTCCATTGCCTGTAAGTCATGTTCCATGGCATGATTTTAACTTTGCGACCCCGTCTGGGAAATTTGAATTTACTTCATCTGTAGGAGAGACGAAAGGGTATGATGGACGTCTAAAGATATCTTATCCAAGAGAATCTCAGTTTTCAGATCAAGAGTTGGCTAAAAAGTATCCATATACCTTACTAACAATTCATCCACTTCGCTCAAATCATTCACAGCATTATCATTTGATTAAAGCGTTGCAGACGGTAAAGGTTGAGATTTCAAAGGACATTGCAGATCGTAAAGGACTTAAACCTGACGATAAAGTAAGAGTATTTAATGACCGAGGAGAGATTACGGGACACGTCCAAATTTTGAAAGAGTCCTCACCAAATGTCATTTGTATTGATGAAGGACAATGGCATATTTTTGGTGGAAGTGTCAATCAACTTACTTCGCATCAGAAGTCAGATAATGGACTCGGCAGTACGTTATATGATTGCTTAGTTGGGATTGAGAAAGTATAAGGAATATTTTTACGCAAGCCGTTTCTAGACGGAACGGCTTGTTTTTTTGATAAGGAATATCTATAATTGTTGAAGGCTAGTAGTTTCGTGATTAGAGGAGTGGAAAAATCAATGGCGTTAACAGCAGGTATCGTTGGTCTTCCGAATGTTGGAAAATCAACTCTTTTTAATGCAATAACTCAAGCAGGTGCAGAATCAGCGAACTACCCATTCTGTACAATTGACCCCAATGTAGGGATTGTTGAAGTTCCAGATGAGCGTTTAAATAAATTAACGGAATTAGTACAACCGAAAAAGACCGTACCAACCACCTTTGAATTCACTGATATTGCAGGGATTGTGAAGGGAGCAAGTAAAGGGGAAGGTCTTGGAAATAAATTCTTATCACATATCCGTCAAGTAGATGCAATTTGTCATGTTGTACGCTGTTTTGCCGATGATAATATTACACACGTAGCGGGGAAAGTTGACCCGATTGCTGATATTGAAACCATTAATTTAGAGTTAATTTTAGCAGATTTAGAATCAGTGGATAAGCGTATTGATCGTGTAGCAAAGCTTGCAAAGCAAAAAGACAAGGATGCTGTTGCAGAGCATGAGGTGCTTGTGCAATTAAAGGATGCATTTGAAAATGAACAACCAGCTCGTGCATTGGAATTTACTGAAGAACAAATGAAGGTTGTAAAGGGAATGCATTTACTGACTAGTAAACCTGTTTTATATGTGGCAAATGTCAGTGAGGATGATGTGGCAGACCCTTCTTCAAACGAATATGTACAGGTGGTTCGTGAATTTGCACAAAAAGACAATGCCGAGGTTATTGTTGTATGTGCGAAAATTGAGTCTGAGATTGCGGAACTTGACGGGGAAGAGAAAGCCATGTTCCTTGAAGAATTAGGTATTGAGGAGTCTGGGCTTGATCAATTGATTCGTAATGCGTATCATTTATTAGGACTGGCTACGTATTTTACCGCTGGAGTGCAAGAAGTGAGAGCGTGGACGTTTAGAAAAGGAATGAAAGCACCACAGTGTGCAGGTATTATTCACTCCGATTTTGAGAGAGGCTTTATCCGCGCAGAGACGGTTTCGTATGAAGACTTACTTGCAGCTGGTAATATGAATGCGGCTCGTGAGGCTGGTAAGGTACGTTTAGAGGGAAAAGAATATATCGTTCAAGATGGAGATGTTATTCATTTCCGATTTAATGTATAAGGTTTTGTAAGGAAAAGCGCCACAGGACAAGTATTTGTTTTGTGGCTTTTTATTCACTTAGCCACAAAACAAATGCGCAATTGTACTTCTCCATGCTTTTTGGCGAGGATAAAAAGTGTTAAAAAAGTCTGGTTAATTGCCCTAATTAAGATTGTAGAATCAGTTCTTGCCTACAATATATTCATGTGATATAATATCTTTCTGTGAGTAATTAAAATAATTGCTCCTTGCCCTTTTTAGATAAAGGGCCGTTAGTCCAAAAGGAGGTGTAACGTGATGAAAAAATACGAAATTATGTATATCATCCGTCCAAACATTGATGATGAAGCGAAAAAGGCTTTAGTTGAGCGTTTTAATGGCGTTTTAACTGAAAATGGTGCGGAGATTACAAACGTAAAAGAATGGGGTAAGCGCCGTTTAGCATACGAAATCAATGATTTCCGCGATGGTTACTACATGATTCTTAACGTAATGTCAAACGCTGAAGCTGTTAGCGAATTCGATCGTTTAGCAAAAATCAACGAAGACATTATCCGTCATATCATTGTTAAAGAAGAAGAATAAGAAATTTTAGAGAGTATAGACTCTGTTTCAATATCCTGTTAAGGAGATGGTTCTGATGATGAATCGCGTAGTTCTTGTAGGGAGACTTACCAAGGACCCTGAATTACGATATACCCCAAGTGGAGTTGCGGTTGCAACCTTTACGCTTGCAGTGAATCGAACATTTACTAATCAGTCAGGTGAACGTGAAGCTGACTTCATTAATTGCGTCGTATGGCGCCGACCAGCTGAAAATGTTGCAAACTTCCTAAAGAAGGGAAGCTTAGCAGGTGTAGATGGTCGTCTTCAAACAAGAAATTATGAAGGACAGGATGGCAAACGCGTATATGTTACAGAGGTTGTGGCAGAAAGTGTTCAGTTCCTTGAACCAAGGAATGCTAATGACCAACAACGAAGCGGTGGAGGTAACTTTGGTGGTGGCTATGGCGGCGGTAACCAAGGCGGCTATGGTGGCAATCAAGGTGGATTTGGAGGCAACCAAGGCGGTGGCCAAGGTGGCTATTCTCCATTTGGACAGAGTCAGAACCCAAATCAAAATCAAGGACCTACAAGAGTAGACCAAGATCCATTTGCAAATGATGGACAACCTATCGATATTTCAGATGATGATCTACCATTCTAACTTGTAAGTCAATCGAATATATACATTAGTCGGAAGGAGGAAAAAGAAATGGCAGGCGGACGTAAAGGTGGACGTGCAAAGCGTCGTAAAGTGTGTTACTTCACAGCTAATGGAATTACACACATCGATTACAAAGAAGTAGATTTACTTAAAAAATTCGTTTCTGAACGTGGTAAAATCTTACCTCGTCGTGTAACTGGTACAAGTGCGAAATACCAACGTAAATTAACAGTTGCTATTAAACGTGCTCGTCAAATGGCATTATTACCATATGTATCTGGTGAATAATATCCAAAAAAGGCGATGACCCTTCAATGTGGTCATCGCTTTTTTTATTGCTGTTTTAACAAAAAAGAACCACAATAATTCATTTATGTGGTTCCTTTAGTAACTATTTTTTAAGAATGAAAAAGCGTGGTGGAGCAATGGTTAAGATAGACAATATAATGGAACATAACGCGAATGTAGCTAGCATTGTAATCCCGTTTAAGCTGAAGGAGTACCATGCTGGGTTTTCAATTTCTGGTGCAAAATATTCAATAAAGAGAAAACCTGCTAGAAAGTGCCAGAAATAACGAGCAAGACTTCCAATAAATATTGCAAAAGTAATAGCGAAAATAGCTTTTGATTTTTGATCATTTGTTAAACTTTCTTGTACGATAGATTTGAATATTCCTCCTAAGCCAATGAATGAAAAGGCAAGGATATATTCCATAATAGCTTGAACAGGGTGCACAATCCATGGATCGAATACGATTTGAAGTAATCCCCATAATAGTCCAGATAACATCCCTATTTTTAAACCCCATCTTAAGGCAATAATAAAAACAGGGACCATAGCAAATGAAATAGATATGGCTGGAGAAAGTTTAATGGATGGAAGTAGATCTAAAACTAGGGCTAACGCTGCAAAAATAGCTGCTTCAATCATTGCTTGTAATCTTGTATTTCGCATAAAAAAATCCCCCTTGAAGTAGTTGAAAAAATAACGAACCTCAAAGGAGAACAATTATTAAAAGAAAGACGTTCTCGCAGAATATCTCCACATCCCTACGCTAGTGTTAACTAACAGGTTCGAAGGGTCTGAACTTGGACGTTCACTCTCAGCAATATTGCTCCCCTTGTGGTTACGTTTATTATTCACTACTATCATAATCGAAAATAGGGAAAAGTAAAACAAAAAGATCGCATGTGTTAATGAACAAGTAATAAATTACGCAGAAGTTCGAAAGTTGAAGACTTGATAGTAAAACTTTAAAATAGAAAGTGATTGTTTTTTGTGTCTAGCTCTGGAAGCCATCAGCTCTTGTGGTTAAAGCTTATGATTGTTGATGATAAGGCGGGTGTGCTTAGAGCTTTTCTAATTTAAGTTGAGGTGAAAAGGTGAAGAATACAAAATTAATAACAGAAGGGACCGTGCTACTCGCGGTATACAGTGCACTGTTACTACTCTCTTTATATATCCCACTCATAGGAACAGTGTTAGTAGTGCTTTTACCCTTACCGTTTATTCTGTTTACGGTAAAGCATGGGATAAAAATGTCATTGCTTTTTTTCCTAATAGCCTTTTTATTATCTGGTTTATTAGGTTTTGTAATGGGAATTATACTTACGATTATGTTTGGGGTTACAGGAATACTATTAGGGGAAATGATCAACAGAGGAAGAAATGGAATCGAGCTTTTCTTAGGTAGTTGTTTGACTTATTTGTTTTCGTTCGTTCTTCTTTATATAACTGTTATAGGTGTGTTACAAATTGACATTAATGAAGTACTTATTGAAAGTTCACGAGAATCTTTAGAGATCGTCGAGAGTATAATGGGTGCAACAGGGGGCGAAGCCAATACACAACTCGTCACACAAATTGAGGAGTCTGTTAAAATGATGCAGTACTTAATGCCAAGCATGTTTGTGTTTATGGCGATGGTTCTAGCATTCATTCAAGTTAAGGTGATTAAACCTGTACTTGTACGCCTCCAAGTGAAAATGAATCCATTCCCTCCGTTTCGTGAAATCCATTTTCCAAAAAGTATTTTATGGTATTATTTATTGATTTTACTTATTAGCTTTGTTGAAATGGAAATAGGCACATTTGGATATACCGCCTTTATAAATTTCTTTTTTATTTTGCAGTTATTTATGGTGATTCAAGGATTGTCATTTATTTATTATTACTGTCATCAAAAAGGAATCACAATAGCCGTTCCGATTGTATTGACAATCTTAACCCCATTTCTCCTTTATATTATACGAATCTTAGGTATAATTGACTTAGGATTCCAACTGCGAAATCGAATTAGTAAAAAGAAGTAAAACAAAGCTTTAGGAGCTGAAAATTACATGCCAGACTTTTACAAAAGGAAGTTATTTCGCTATCCCTTATATGCTTTGCTTGCCATCACAAGTATATATAGTGCCATTCTCTTTTATTTTCACTGGATAATTGGGTTAGCAAGTTTTCTGCTCCTTGGTATCATTGCCTATTATTTATATAAAGCAAACTCACATCTCAAAAGGGAAATGGAGCATTATATCTCGACCCTTTCATATCGTTTAAAAAAGGTTGGCGAAGAGGCATTAATGGAAATGCCGATTGGAATCTTACTCTATAATGATGAATTTCAGGTTGAGTGGGCCAACGCCTATTTATCGAATTGTCTTGATGCCGACACATTAGTGGGAAGGTCGTTGTATGAGATTGAGGAATTAATTGTCCCACTTATTCAGCAGGAAGTTGAAAGTGACACGATTACATTAAATGAACAGAAATATAAGGTGATTATCAAGAGAGAAGAACGATTGCTTTATTTCTTTGATGTAACCGAACAAATGGAAATTGTGCAATTGTATGAGGCGGAGCGAACCGTATTAGGGTTTATCTTTTTAGACAACTACGATGAAGTAACCCAAGGAATGGATGACCAACGAAAGAGTTCATTAAACAGTCAAGTTACATCCATTTTGAACGAATGGGCAAACGAGCATGGTGTATTTTTAAAAAGAACCTCGTCTGAGCGATTTATTGCCGTGTTGAATGAGGAAATCTTATCGAATCTAGAAAAAACAAAGTTTACAATCCTAGACGATGTAAGAGAAAATACAGCTAAGGAAAGTGTGGCAGTAACGCTAAGTATTGGAATTGGAATAGGTGTATCGACACTCCCAGAATTAGGGATAGCCGCGCAATCAAGTTTAGACCTTGCATTAGGACGTGGTGGAGACCAAGTTGCAATCAAACTTCCGAATGGAAAGGTCAAGTTTTATGGCGGTAAAACGAATCCAATGGAAAAGCGGACTAGAGTCCGTGCACGCGTGATTTCACATGCTTTAAAGGAAATTGTATTAGATAGTGATAAAGTCATCATAATGGGCCATAAATACCCTGATATGGATGCGATAGGAGCATCTATTGGGATCTTAAAAGTGGCACAAATGAATCATAAAGAAGGATATATTGTGTTAAACCCGAGCGAGATTGATTCAGGCGTTGGGCGTTTACTAGAGGAAGTAAAGGAAAATTCGGATTTATGGTCGTATTTTATTACACCAGAACAGGCGCTTGAAATCGCCTCTAGTGATACACTGCTTGTTATCGTTGATACCCATAAACCATCCCTAGTTATTGAGGAAAAGCTCGTATCTAAAATTGATAAAATCGTTGTGATTGATCATCATCGACGTGGTGAGGAATTTATTCAATCACCTTTACTTGTCTATATGGAGCCATATGCATCGTCCACAGCTGAGTTAGTAACGGAACTTCTTGAATATCAACCAAAGCGGAAAAAAATAAGTATGCTCGAGGCAACCGCACTACTAGCTGGAATCATCGTAGATACAAAGAGCTTTACGCTTCGCACTGGATCGAGAACGTTTGATGCAGCATCATATCTTCGAGCACAAGGTGCTGATACCGTCCTAGTTCAGAAATTCTTAAAGGAAAACATGGATCACTTTAAAAAGCGCTCTAGGCTAATTGAGTCAGCATTTATTTATAAAAATGGAATAGCGATTGCAAAAGGGAAGCAAAACGAAACTTATGACCAAGTGATGATTGCCCAAGCTGCGGATACATTACTCACAATGAATGATGTTGTTGCTTCATTCGTTATTTCCGTTCGAAATGATTCAAGAGTGGGAATCAGTGCCCGTTCATTAGGGGCTATCAATGTTCAACTTATTATGGAAGGTCTAGGTGGCGGAGGTCATTTAACAAATGCAGCTACCCAGTTGGAAGATGCAACAATTGAAGAAGCAGAAGAACAATTACTTTTAGTAATAGATGAGTATTTAGAGGGAGGAACCAAGAAATGAAAGTTATATTCTTAAAAGATGTAAAAGGAAAAGGGAAAAAAGGTGAAGTAAAGAACGTATCTGATGGGTATGCACACAATTTCCTATTCAAACAAAACCTTGCGATTGAAGCGACACCAGCAAACTTAAAAACTTTAGAAGCAAAGAAGAAAAAGGAATCAAAGGAAGCTGCTGAGGAGCTCGCACAATCAAAAAAATTGAAAGAAACTCTCGAAGCTCTTACAGTAGAATTGCAAGCGAAAGCGGGAGAAGGCGGACGACTATTTGGATCTGTCACAAGCAAACAGATTGCGGATCAACTTGCAAAAAAGCATAATATTAAAATTGATAAGCGTAAATTTGACCTTCCAGATGGAATAAGAGCTTTAGGATACACAAATGTAACCGTGAAATTACATCCTGAAGTAACAGCAACTGTGAAGGTACATGTCAAAGAACAGTAATTTCCATTGAAATTGAATATAGAAAACAGATAGAATGAAAAATGTGGTTTTGTTTAAACAAGATCACATTTTTTATTGTATCGGAAAAATTTAAATCGGATCTTGTGGATCTTTTTTAAATAGATTATCTTTATTTAGCTCTCAGTCCCAACATATAACAGGTCTAGCCAATCCGTCAAGGACGTTAAAGAAAACGCCTTTAGTCGTATTGTCTTACGCTTGTCGGACTTATACAGGACCACAGAACGCTTGAGAGGATTAGTTTTTTTGAGGATGTTTTCACTTTCAAGGTGCTTACTCATTTGTATGTTGATTAGAAGCTATTTTCATTGGAATTATGGAAAAGAGAAGTATAATAGATAATAAACTACTATGTTTAAAGGGAGTGGAGAATAGTTGAGTGACATTTTTGCTGATCGTATTCCTCCGCAAAATATAGAGGCAGAGCAAGCTGTTCTAGGTGCCATTTTCCTAGAACCAAGCTCACTTACTCTTGCTTCAGAATTATTAATTCCAGAAGACTTTTATCGGACAGCACACCAAAAGATTTTTGATGCGATGCTAAACCTCTCAGATAAAGGTGAACCAGTTGACCTAGTTACGGTTACTTCTGAGTTAGCGGATGCAAAAATTTTAGATGAAATTGGCGGAGTTTCGTATTTAAGTGATTTAGCAAGCTCTGTTCCAACAGCTGCCAATATTGAATATTATGCAAAAATAATTGAGGAAAAATCAATTTTACGCAGACTTATTCGTACAGCAACGACGATTGCAACGGATGGTTATTCACGTGAAGATGAGGTTGATGCACTTCTAGGTGAGGCAGAAAAAAGCATTATGGAAGTAGCAAATCGCAAAAACGCGGGTGCTTTCCAAAATATTAAGGATGTCCTTGTCCAAACCTATGATAATATCGAAACTCTTCATAATCGTGTAGGTGATATTACAGGAATTCCAACTGGTTTTACTGAGCTTGACAAGATGACAGCTGGTTTCCAACGAAATGATTTAATTATTGTAGCAGCTCGTCCTTCCGTTGGTAAGACAGCCTTTGCCCTTAATATTGCACAAAACGTTGCAACGAAGACGGACGAGAATGTTGCCATTTTTAGTCTTGAGATGGGTGCAGATCAGTTGGTCATGAGGATGCTTTGTGCGGAAGGTAACATTAATGCCCAGAACCTTCGTACAGGGTCATTAACACCTGAAGATTGGAGTAAGCTAACAATGGCAATGGGTAGCTTATCAAACTCAGGGATTTATATTGATGATACGCCAGGTATTCGTGTCAATGAAATTCGTTCAAAATGCCGTCGTCTTAAGCAAGAAAGTGGATTAGGGATGATACTAATTGATTACCTTCAGCTGATTCAAGGTAACGGAAGAAGTGGAGAAAACCGACAACAGGAAGTATCTGAAATCTCACGTTCCCTAAAGGCATTAGCCCGTGAGTTGAAAGTTCCAGTTATCGCCCTATCACAGCTATCTCGTGGCGTTGAGCAAAGACAGGACAAGCGTCCAATGATGTCAGATATTCGTGAATCAGGAAGTATCGAGCAGGATGCGGATATTGTTGCGTTCTTGTATCGTGATGATTATTACGATAAAGAATCAGAGAATAAGAATATCATTGAAATCATTATAGCAAAACAACGTAACGGCCCAGTGGGAACAGTTTCACTAGCATTCGTAAAGGAATACAATAAATTCGTCAATTTGGAACGAAGGTTTGACGACGCAAATGTTCCACCAGGCGCATAAAAAAGAGACGTATCAGTCATATTGATACGTCTCTTTTTTATGTATATGGCAATATATCTATGTAATAAATCTTCGCTTGTGTCTTTTGTTGTAAAATTTGACAAAAAACCTTAAAAATTTTGACGCCTGGTGAGACAAAAGGCTCATGTAGGTTTCAAAAAGCTACAATTATTGTGTCAAAAAATGACAGTAATACTACAATTATATTACATATTGGAAACTATTATCCTATTTCTTTAATTCTATGGTAAATTTAAAAAGGTATAAAATAGTGATTATTGTCGAACGATTAATACGTCTTGGCGTATTTTGTAAGATAACGCTTTTCAACTCACAAGGTGAGAGGAACGAATATTTCGGACAAGCAACCTTTGTTCAGGGAGGAAAGATCGTGTCAAACCAAAATGACCAGAAAAAAACACCAAGAAAATACATGAAATTTTTTAAACGAGTAGCAATAACATCCATTGCACTTTCTACACTTGTGTTTGGAACTGTATCAGCCGATAGAAAAATCCAAACGGTGTATCATATATACATAGACGGTGAAAGAATTGGAACAGTAGATTCTAAGAATGTGGTTGAAAAAGTAATCAACCAAAAGGTAGATTCTTTACAAGAACAGTATCAAGGACTTTCTTTAATTGCGGATAATGTCTCTGTAGTTGAAGAACATGCTTTTTTACCTAGTTTCAATAACGAAACAACTAGAAAAAAGTTAGAATCCGAGATTGAGATTGCAGCAGAAGCTAAGGCCATTACTATTGATGGAGAGTCAGTTGCATTCCTTAAAAGTACTGAGGATGCAGAAGAAGCTCTTAAACAATTTAAATTACAGTATGTAAGTGAAGAGGATCTTCAAGAACTTGAATCCAGAAAGGACTCAGAAGAACCATTACCGACTTTGGCTGAAGGACAATCTCGTATATTAGACGTATCATTCGCGGAAGAAGTTTCAATTTCTGATGAAAAAATTTCACCAGAGCAAATTCATAATCCTGCCGATACGGTTACATTGCTTCAAAAGGGTACTTTAGAAGAGAAGAAGTATGAGGTCCAAGAAGGGGATGTACTCGGTTCGATTGCTGGAGATCATAATTTAAAGATTGCCGAGCTACTAGCGTTAAATCCAGATATGACCGAAGATTCACTGCTTCAAATTGGACAAGAACTAAATGTAACAGCGCATAAACCATTTTTAACAGTACAAGTAAAAATGGAGCAAAATAAAAAAGAAACCATTCAGTTTGAAACAAAGGTAAATGAAAATTCGAATATGTATAAAGGGGACAGAAAAGTAACCCAAGAAGGTCAAGATGGTGAAAAGTCTGTTCACGTTGAATATAAAATGGTCAATGGTGTGACTGTAGAAACAAAAAAGCTTAATGAGACGATTATCAAAGAACCAGTGACTGAGATTATTGAAAAAGGAACAAAGGTTGTTCCATCAAGAGGTTCTGGTCAACTTGCATGGCCAGCAGTTGGTGGGTATATTTCAAGTAAAGTTGGATATAGATGGGGAAGACTCCATAAAGGTATTGATATTGCAAGACCAAGTAATCTAGCCATAAAAGCAGCTGACAATGGGACAGTTGTAGAAGCTGGTTATTCAGGTGGCTTTGGTAATAAAATTACGATTAATCATAACAATGGAATGAAGACAATTTATGCTCATTTGTCATCGATTGACGTACGCGTTGGACAAACAGTAACAAAAGGTCAACAAATTGGTGTAATGGGGTCAACTGGTAATTCAACAGGTACACATTTACACTTTGAAGTATATGTGAATGGATCTCTTAAAAATCCATTAGATTATTTTTAATAAATGATAGGATAAGCCTTCAGCATGATGCTGAAGGTTTTTTCATAAGCATAAAGAATTACGAAAAGGAAGTAAGGTATGGACGGATGACCTAATGATTGTTTTTTTAAACACTTCTGATGATATACCTCCCTTTTTCTGCTAAAGTTAACAGTAAAGGTACAAAATAATAGTAGAAATTCGAACAATATAAAGTGATAAAAAAATGATTTATATTTCATGATGAAGGAGATAAGTCAAATGGAAAAAGTGATACTGGTAGTAGATGATGAGAAACCAATTGCAGATATATTACAGTTTAATCTTGAAAAAGAAGGGTATAAAGTTGTTTGTGCCTATGATGGTAATGAGGCATTAGAAAAGGTCGAGGAAGTAAATCCTGACCTTATTCTACTTGATATTATGCTTCCTCATAAAGATGGTATGGAGGTCTGTCGTGAAATTAGAAAGAAACATGATATGCCAATTGTCATGCTAACAGCAAAGGACTCTGAAATTGACAAAGTATTAGGGCTTGAGTTAGGTGCAGATGATTATGTCACAAAGCCATTTAGTACCAGAGAGCTACTTGCGAGGGTGAAGGCTAATCTAAGGAGACATCAGCAAATTTCAGAAGCGGTAAGTCAAGATACATCTAGTGAAATAACAGTAGGTTCCCTTGTGATCCACCCTGATGCATATGTGGTAAGCAAACGTGGTGAAACGATTGAACTTACGCATCGTGAATTTGAACTCCTGCATTACCTAGCAAAGCATTTAGGGCAAGTGATGACAAGAGAACACCTTTTACAAACGGTTTGGGGCTATGACTATTTTGGAGATGTGCGCACAGTGGACGTTACAGTACGCCGTTTACGTGAGAAAATTGAGGATAGCCCAAGTCACCCAACATGGATTGTTACAAGACGTGGAGTGGGTTATTATTTACGAAATCCAGATCAGGAGTAAATTGTCACATGAAAAGGCTAGGCTTTTTACAATCCATTCACTTTAAGTTTACACTTATTTATTTGCTTCTCATTTTAATTGCGATGCAAATTATCGGTGTATACTTTATAGGGAAATTAGAGCTACGATTAGTAGAAAATTTTAAAGTATCCTTAAATGAACGTGTTAACATGTTAGCATTTAGTATGGAGCAGGAAATGATTAAGGAGAGGGAAGACCCCTCCACATTAGAAAAGGATATTAGGGGACTTTTACAGGACTATGAGTCTGAAGATATTCAAGAAATAAGAGTCTACAATAACAAAAGTCGTGTAATAGGGAGTTCAGATCCGTACAACCAAGGAATAGTAGGACGTAAAACGGATGTAGATTTGGTCAAACGTACATTATTGCTTGGTGACAATCCAGATGAAGTACGATTAGATGATCTTAACTATGATCGAATGTATGTATCCTCGACGCCTATTCGCTCAAATGGCGAAATCATTGGTGCCATTTATTTAATTGCAAGAATGGAAAATGTCTATGATGATATAAAAGAAATAAATGATATTTTCGTAACAGGGACAGGTATTGCAATGGCGATAACAGCATTCTTAGGGATATTTGTTGCTCAGACAATCACTAGACCTATTTCGGCGATGAGAAGACACGTTTTGGAGTTGGGAAGAGGAAATTATTCCAAAAAGGTAAAAGTGTTCGGACATGATGAGATTGGTCAGCTAGCCATGACCTTTAATAATTTATCGAGAAAAATACAAGATGCACAGGCGACAACAGAAGGGGAACGACGTAAGCTTTCTTCTGTATTGGCACATATGACAGATGGTGTCATTGCAACAGACAAAAAGGGTCGTGTTATTTTAATCAATAGCCCTGCAGAAGATATGCTACATGTTTCACGTGAAACAGTCCTTAATCAATCCATTGTATCTGTCCTAGGCTTGGATGAACAATACACGTTTGAACAGCTTGTTCATGATATTGATACGGAAATCCTTGATTTTAGTACTCATAAAAAGCAATACATTATAAAGGTTAACTTTTCAGTTATTAAAAAGGAATCGGGATTTATTAATGGTTTAATTGCGGTTTTATATGATGTGACAGAGCAAGAAAAAATTGAGAGTGAAAGAAGGGAGTTCGTAGCCAATGTTTCACACGAACTTCGTACTCCACTAACAACTATGCGAAGCTATCTGGAAGCACTTGCTGATGGAGCCTGGAAAGATGAAAAAATCGCACCACAATTTTTACATGTAACACAAACGGAAACTGAGCGGATGATTAGACTTGTTAATGATTTGTTGAAGTTATCAAAACTAGATAGCAAGGATTATCAGCTTTCAAAGGACATCATCAATTTCACAAAATACTTTCATAGAATTATTGACCGCTTCGAAATGACAAAGGAACAGCATGTGTCATTTATTCGAAATCTACCAGAGAAAGCCATTTATATTGAAATGGATCAAGATAAAATTACACAAGTGCTTGATAATATTATTTCAAATGCACTGAAGTATTCACCAGAGGGTGGAACAGTCACGTTCGAACTAACAGAAAAGAATGAGCAAATGCTTGTAAGTGTAAGTGATCAAGGGGTTGGAATACCTAAGGAAAATGTGAATCGAATTTTTGAACGTTTCTATCGAGTCGACAAAGCTCGTACTCGTAAATTGGGTGGTACAGGGTTAGGCCTAGCTATTGCAAAAGAGATGGTTGTTGCTCATGGAGGTAGAATTTGGGCTGAAAGTGAAGAAGGCGTTGGGACGACCATTTTCTTTACCATGCCTATAGATAAGAATCAAGAGGGACTAGAGGATGATTGGGATGAAGTATGAGTCAATAAAAACAGTGGTGTTAATCATCTTAGTATTATCAAGCATTATACTAACTTGGTCTTTGTGGACGTATCAACCCCAATATAAGGACCTTGTTGGTACGGATGATTTAGTAGAAGACGTGACAACCAATAATCCGAAGGAAACCTCAAAGATCATCAAGCCAATTAAAATTCTATATCATATTGATGGCCAGCATTTTGGAACCTATAATGAGACAGAACTAAATAAAGTCATGAAAGAGATTCGACCTTGGGAAGTGAATGAGGTTCAAAATATTACACATGAAGTCCAGAACCAAGGTTTAGCGAATTTCTTAGGCAGAAATGGACATGTTGTGATATATTTTCCAGATTCACTTCCTTTGCAAATCTACAAATCCTTTCTCCACATTAATGATAAGGATCACTCATTGATTACATTTGATCGCTTAGTGCTTGATGTCAATACACATGACCAAGGAGAAGGGCGTGTGTACTTCCTATCTACCAGTGAGAACTTGGTATATGAAGGACAAGTAGATAGCGGATACATTAGTGAATTTAAAAGAAAATTTTATTCTACGGCAGCGAGATATCCAGAACAGATTGAATATGTGCTAACGGAATCAAATGCATTATATTTACCAAAGAATCAAGAGGTCGTAAATCGTTTTGACTACTTTATTGTCAATGAGATAGAAATTGATACGTTTATTGAACGCTTATTTACAAATCCAAGTCGTGTAAAAAGGGATGAGCTCACAACAGGTGAAGTTCATACAGATGGAACGAGGCTACTTAGAACCTATAATCACCAAAAATATATTGAGTTTACGAACCCTACGAGGATAAGTGAGGATCAGGTAGCAACAACAGATTTAATTCAAACAAGTATCGATTTTGTAAACGAGCATGTAGGCTGGACCGACGATTATCACTTTTTTAGTTGGAATAAAGAAAGTCAAACGACGGTATTCAAATTATACGTTGATAATATTCCTGTGTTTAGTCGCAGGGGACTCGTAGATATTACTCAGGAATGGAAAAACAATGATATCGCGAAGTATTTCCATCCATCTATCAGTTTGAGTTTCACATGGGATCCAATCGAGACGACTCTTCCAAACGGTGAAAGTGTGATGGAGTCCATTACAAATACGCCAAATTTTAATCCTGAATTACTAGAGTATGTAATGGTTGCTTATGAGCTTAGAGAGAATGATGATAATTCCCAATTTGTTTCACTACAACCAGTTTGGACATACAAGTATAATGGTAGTTGGTCAACAGTTGAGATGCTAGAAGATGAGGAGATGGGAGGAGAGAATAATGGATTGGAGTAAAACCAAGTCTTTGTTTATCATTACCTTCCTGATTCTTAACATCTTTCTTGGGTATCAGCTTGTACAAAAAAGGGATAGTAGTCAGCTAGGTGTCATTGCAGAGGCAAGTATTGATGAGAAACTAGCGAATGAGGAAATAACGTTTGACACCTTGCCAAAAGAGCCGAGGGAGTTAAGCTATATTAGTGGAAAAGTGAAGATATTTACAGAGGAAGATATAAAAGACCTTAAAAATCAGGATGTGAATATCGAAACAATTGGGGTATTAAAAAGTGAATTTCACGAACCTGTAAAAATTTCACTAACTGATCAGCTGAAAATCCAGCAATTCGCAAGGGATTATATTATTAATGGTGCCGATTATACAATTTGGAGTGTGGATGAAGAAGCAGGGGTAATTGTGTTGGTGCAACAATACCAAAACTATAAGGTTTTTGGTCAATCGACAAATATCAGTGGGGTCATTTACTTATATCTAAATGAGGAGCATGAGGTAGTGTCATACGAACAAACTTTGATTCCTGAATTTGAAGAACATGAATTAGAGAAGCTCATCACACCACTAGATATATTAGACAATCTTTATAATAATAATCATTTGAAATCGAAAAGTCATGTATCTAAAGTAGAAATTGTGTATTACCCACTTGTTCCTTATTCAGAGTCTCAGCTCTTGGCACCAGCTTGGCATGTGGTCATAGATGATCAGACACATATTTACGTAAATGCGATTGAAGGACAAATTCTATATAAGACGGAGTGAATGATTATGGGGTTGCATTTTAGTGTGCTTGCAAGTGGGAGCACGGGAAATGCGTTCTATGTTGGAACAGAAAAGCATTCTTTGCTCGTAGATGCTGGGTTAAGTGGTAAACAACTAGAACTATTATTTAAGGAAATAAAGAAAGAAATTAAGCATCTTTCAGGGATTCTTGTCACACATGAGCATAGTGATCATATTAAAGGACTTGGTGTACTTGCGAGAAAGTATAAGTTACCTGTCTATGCAAATGAGAAGACGTGGAAGGCAATGGAGCGCAATATTGGAGAAATTCCAACTGATCAGAAGTTTATTTTCCAAATGGGGACGGTAAAAACATTTGGTAGTATGGATGTCGAGTCATTCGGAGTCTCACATGATGCAGCTGAGCCAATGTTTTATGTATTCCATAATGAGGGAAAAAAGGTAGTGTTAATTACAGATACAGGCTATGTGAGTGATCGAATGAAGGGTACAATTGAAAATGCTGATGCCTATATATTTGAAAGCAACCATGATGTATCTATGCTCCAAATGGGACATTATCCATGGAGTATCAAACGTCGGATTTTAAGTGATGTGGGCCACGTTTCCAATGAGGATGCTGCACTGGCCATGTCAGATGTCATTGGAGACCGTACAAAACGGATCTATTTGGCCCATTTAAGTAAAGATAATAACCTAAAAGAATTAGCTCGTATGTCGGTTAAGCAGACCCTAGAAAGCAAGGGGTATGTTGTAGGGGAACAATTTGATTTATACGACACAGATCCAAAAGTGCCGACAAAGCTTGCTTATGTATAAAATGGTCCACCAGAAGTGGACAAGGTATAATTAGTAAAAAACTCATTTGATTTTTATCAAATGGGTTTTTTTGCATAGTTATTGTCTAGAGGATGGTATTTAAATTATTTCAAATAAGAGCTATTGTTTGCGATAGAGAAAGAGTAAACGTAAGCTCTCTAATTCCTAAAAAAACAGCTTCACACTAAGTCCCCAAAAAGTTTTGACGAATTCTATATATTTTAGTAATTTGAAACTAGGAAGGAAAGTGGGGATGCTATGAAAGCTTTTCTTATACGGACGATAGGCTTGATTGTGCTGTGGGGATTGTTTTTTAGTTATGAAAGGTATTTGCCTTCGGCTTATTCAATTATGATATGTGCCGTAATCATGACCTTGTACTTTTTTCTGAGGGTTTCTCCAACACCCGTTTATTTGTATATAGCCATGACCGTTTTTCTTCTTGTGCTAGGGGTTTTTGAAGCAATCAATCCATATGTATTCTTAATCTTGATGTTTACTGCTGTATTGGCTACAAATCAACTAAAAAGAAACCATTTTACTATACTAGTCGTAGTGACGGTAATATGTTTACTCGGGTTTCTATTGTTGGTAGATATGAAGTTTTCAGATTATGTGTTTTTTCTTGTATTCTACCTGCTTGCTCTTCAAGTAAATGAATTGTGGACAAAAAGGGAAGAACAGCAACACCTCTACGAAGAACTGCTCGGTGAATATCGAAAGTTAAAAAGGATTGCTCTTGTAACAGAGGAAGAAGCACGATATCAAGAGAGAACAAAAATCGCAAGGGATATTCATGATTCCGTTGGTCATAAGCTTACAGCGCTATTAATGCAGATAGAAATCCTTTCAATCCAACAAGGTCCAGAGCATTTCAAGGAGTTAAAGGAATTGGCAAAGGAGAGTCTAGAGGAAACCCGCTTTGCAGTAAGAACGTTAAAGGATAAGGAACATGAAGGGATTGCGACCATTGTACAGTTGATCAAAAAACTTGAAGCTGAAAGTCACATCATGGTGCAGTTTACAACAAAACAGGGAATTCTTTCAGAGCAACTCACAAATGAGCAAAGCGTGGTTCTGTATCGGGTTATTCAAGAAGGTCTTACAAATGCAATGCGTCATGCCCATTCACGGGAAGTACAAGTGGTACTTGGTAAAACGGCAGACGGAAATATGGAGTTTATCGTTACAAATCGTCTCCATGTGAAGAGGCCGTTTCAAGAAGGGTTTGGGCTTTCAAACATGCGAAAGCGTGTAGAGGAGTTAGGTGGTACATTAGCAATCTATCAAACCGATGAACAGTTTGTAATCAAAGGCATGCTCCCGATTGCAAAAATGTAAGGAGGAACTTACATGTGGAATGTGTTAATTGTAGAAGACCAGTCGATTGTTAGGCAGGGCTTGAAACTCATGCTGCAGCAGGATAGTCAAATTAGGGTGGTGGCTGAGGCTGAAAATGGCGTTGAAGCTATAAAGATGATGGAGGCCCATGTCATTGATGTGGTGTTAATGGATATTCGAATGCCCATCATGAACGGAATTGAAGCAACTAGAAATATAAAAGAACGCTGGCCAAATGTGAAAATCTTAATTCTTACCACCTTCAATGATGATGAATATGCTATTCAGGCATTAAAATATGGAGCGAATGCTTTTTTACTGAAAACCTCTGACCAACAAGCCTTAATACAAGCGGTTCATAGTTGTTTTCATGGGGGGCTACCGATTCATGAAGAAGTAGCTGCAAAAGTAATGCCACGATTATTACATAGGGTGGAGAAAAAAATTGACATTCCATTGTCTTCTCGAGAACTAGAAATTACAAGATTAGTAGGAGAAGGAAAAACAAATAAGGAAATCGCGGAGGAACTTTTTTTATCTATCGGCACTGTTAAAAATCATATCACACAGGTATTGCATAAGTTAGAGCTTCGAGATCGCACTCAACTTGCAATTTTCGCAGTAAAAAATGATATCACCTAAAACATGCTGGGTTATCCAAACGAAGATGGATAGCCCTTTT
>Ga0079224_100000727_pt1 | contig 34416 bp, 31 predicted proteins | sample Stecom2015_FD_80414 | JGI IMG/M metagenome (GOLD analysis project Ga0079224, IMG submission 80414) | Agricultural soil microbial communities from Utah to study Nitrogen management - Steer compost 2015 | ecosystem: Environmental > Terrestrial > Soil > Agricultural land | place: USA: Utah... | reverse complement strand
TATTTCAACGTTTATATTGGGGCATTCAATATACTGACTACAGTGTAAATAAGACATTTAATGGGCTAATTACTTTTAATTTACTGATTCTTATTCCGCTGTGGATTTATGCGCTCACTTAAACCTTAATAAGATTACTGTCAGATTAGCTTTTAACATTTTGGCAAAATTTAGATAACACTTGTTTTTTGCTGAAATTAAACTAAAATCTCAAATATCCCTTTATTCGAATATAGAGATACATGGAATTAAACGACTTATTTAAAACCCTCAGCGATGAATCACGAATTCGCTTGATACTGTTGTTAAAAGACAATGAATTGACTGTCGCTGAATTGGCAGAAATTTGTCAAATGCCCCAACCCCGGGTATCGACCCACTTATCACAGCTTCGAAACAGTGATTTGGTGTTATCTCGCAAACAGGGTGTGTTTGCCTATTATCGAATGAATGAAGCCACATTTAAAGAACGTTATCCAAAGTTTCTGCCGTTATTAACAGAGCACTATGGTCAACATCCACTGGTGCGTCAGGATAGCAAACGTTTAAAACAAGTGATGACTCAACAAGCCAAAAGTAATCAATGGTTGGACAGTGTCGCCGGCGACATGGAGCGGCATTATTCTCCAGGACGAACCTGGGAAGCCACCACCCGCTTAATTGCTCAAATGATTCATTTAGACCGCGTATTGGATATTGGCTCGGGTGATGGCGTTCTGGCAGAACTAATGGCTCCCCAATCGAACTGTTATACCTGTGTAGATAACAATGAAAAAGTGATTGAAGCCGCTAAAAACAGGCTTAAGCATTTAGCGAATGTTAAGTTCTCCCATGCCGATATGCAGCAGCTGCCATTTTCCGACGATGAATTCGACTGTGTTTTATTATTACAGGTGTTAACCTATGCCGAAGATCCTGAAAAAACCATTGCCGAAGCGGTTCGAGTCACTAAGCCCGGCGGCAAAATCATGTTAGCCACTTTAAATAAACACCAACATCAACATGTACTAAAAGAATACGGTCATATCCACTTAGGTTTTTCCCCGAAAGTGATTGAAACCTTCTTTCAGCAAAACAACTGCCAGCAAGTTACGGCCCGAATTACCTCGCAAGAACAACGTTTGCCGCATTTTGAAATCATTACTGCTGAGGCCATCAAATGAAACCCGCTAACACCCGAAAAGCGCTCACAGAAGCGGTCAATGAACGTATTTTATTACTGGACTCGGCCATGGGTACCATGATCCAAAACCTACGTTTGAAAGAAGCTGATTTCCGAGGTGACATGTTTATTGACCATCGTGTCGATTTAAAAGGTAATAACGATATTTTGTCTTTGACTCAACCGGCACTGATCAAAGACATTCATCGCCAGAATTTACAAGCCGGCTCTGATTTGATTGAAACCAACACCTTTAATGCCACCGCCATTGCGCAAGCCGATTACGCCACTGAACATTATAGTTACAACATAAATAAGGTATCAGCAGAACTGGCTAAACAAGCCTGCAAAGAGTTTAAAAGTGATGATAAGCCGCGTTGGGTGGTCGGTGTTTTGGGGCCCACTAACCGAACCGCCTCGTTATCGCCGGATATTAATCGGCCTGAATTTCGCAATGTCACTTTTACGGAATTAAATACCGCTTATACTGAATCCATATCCGGCTTATTAGATGGCGGTGCGGATATTCTGATGGTGGAAACCATTTTCGACACCCTCAATGCCAAAGCCTGTTTGTTTGCTATTCAAAGCGAGCTGGAAAAACGCCAAATAGACGTGCCCATTATGATTTCCGGTACCATTGTTGATGCCAGCGGTCGCACCCTATCCGGCCAGACCTTAGCGGCTTTTTACCATTCTATTCGCCATGTAAGACCCTTTAGTATTGGTCTTAATTGTGCCTTAGGTGCCGATGATCTAATCCCCTATATAAAAGAACTCAGCGATATTTGTGAAACCTACGTCAGTATCCATCCGAATGCGGGTTTGCCGAATGATTTAGGCGGCTATGATCACACCCCTGAATACATGGCTGAAATCATGGAGCGAATGCTTAAACGCCAGCAAATTAATATCATGGGCGGTTGTTGTGGCACCACCCCGGAACATATTGAAGCGATGGCTGCTGTCGCTAAAAACGCCGTTCCGCGATCCTTGCCTAAACTAAAAAAATTCGCCCGTTTAGCCGGTCTCGAACCCTTAACCCTGACCCCGGAATTAAACTTTGTTAATGTCGGCGAACGTACCAATGTCACCGGCTCTGCTAAATTCAAACGACTTATCAAGAACAACCAGCTCAACGAAGCCCTGGAAGTGGCCCAGCAACAGGTCGATAACGGTGCGCAGATTATAGATATCAACATGGATGAGGGTTTGCTTGATTCAGAGCAAATGATGGCCACCTTTTTAAAACTCATTGCCTCCGAGCCGGCTATTTCTCGGGTACCTATTATGTTGGATTCCTCCAAATGGTCAATTCTGGAAACCGGCCTGCAGCTATTGCAAGGCAAAGGTATTATTAACTCAATCAGTTTAAAAGAAGGTGAACAAGAATTTCTGACCCATGCCAAACTCGCCTTAAAATACGGTGCAGCCGTGGTGGTGATGGCATTTGATGAGGATGGTCAGGCAGATAATTTAGCTAAGCGTATTAAAATATGCCAACGCAGTTATGATTTACTCACTCAAGAAGTCAACTTTCCACCAGAAGACATTATTTTCGATCCCAATATTTTCGCCATTGGTACCGGTATTGCTGAACATAATAATTACGGCGTTGATTTTATTGAAGCCACGGCCTGGATTAAAGCCAACTTACCCCATAGTTATGTTTCTGGTGGCGTTTCAAATGTGTCGTTCTCGTTTCGAGGTAACCATGCATTACGTGAAGCCATCCATTCAGTGTTTTTATACCATGCCATTAAAGCCGGCATGGATATGGGTATCGTCAATGCCGGTCAATTAACGGTATATGATGATATCCCAAAGCACATCAAAGAAAAAATTGAAGATTTGATACTCAACCGCGATCCTGAAGCCACTGAAGAACTACTTGAATTAGCTCAACAACTACAAAAGACAGAACAGGATGACGGTGACAAACTGGCTTGGCGCGAATTACCAATTGCTGAACGCATCAGTCATTCTTTAGTTCATGGTATCAGCGATTTTATTGAAGCCGATGCAGAACAAGCACGGATTGAGTTAAAAGAACCCATTGATGTTATTGAAGGTCCTTTAATGGACGGCATGAATGTGGTGGGTGACTTATTTGGGGCCGGTAAAATGTTCCTACCACAAGTGGTTAAATCAGCCCGAGTGATGAAAAAAGCCGTTGCTTATCTGACACCTTTTATTGAAGCCGGTAAAGGCCGCCAACAAGCCAAAGGAAAAGTGGTACTGGCCACCGTTAAAGGTGATGTCCATGACATTGGTAAAAATATCGTCGGGGTGGTTCTGGGGTGTAATAACTATGAAATCATTGACTTAGGAGTGATGGTTCCAGCGGCTAAAATTCTCGACACAGCGGTGGCTGAAAAAGCTGATATCGTTGGCTTATCGGGTTTAATAACACCCTCATTAGATGAAATGTGCTACGTTGCCGAATTGATGCAAGAACGTGGCCTTAAACTGCCATTATTAATAGGCGGCGCCACCACTTCCCGTACCCATACAGCGATAAAAATTGAGCCGGGTTATAAGCATGCCACTATCTGGGTTAAAGATGCTTCACGGGCCGTTAATGTGGTACAAAAACTATTATCAAATACCGAGCAGGAGGAATTCTGCAGTGAAATTAAACAACAATACCATGAGGTACGCGAACACCGTAAAAGCCGAGATCTAAATAAAAATATAATTACCCTAGCCGCGGCCCGCGCCAACGCCTTACAATTAGACTGGTCTAAATTCACCCCCACCCAACCAGAATTTACCGGTTTAAAAGTCATTAAAGACACGGACCTTCGTGAGCTATTACCCTTTATTGATTGGACACCTTTTTTCCAGGCCTGGGAATTACACGGTCGCTATCCAAGCATTCTAGAAGATAAACTCGTCGGGGCCAGCGCCACAGAATTATTTAACGATGCACAAGCTATGCTACAACAAATTATTGCTGAAAAATGGCTGTCCTTAGAAGCCGTGATTGGTTTCTATCCGGCTTACAGTGAAGGTGATGATGTCATTATCCAAGATAACGATCAAACATGGCGACTACTTAACTTACGACAACAAGCCGATAAACCCAAAGCCAACCTATGCTTAAGTGATTTCATTGCACCCAAAGATAGTGGTGTGCAGGATTACATTGGTGGTTTTGCGGTCACTGCTGGCATTGGTATTGAACCTCATATTGAACGTTTTAAAGCTGATAATGACGACTATAAATCGATCATATTAAAAGCTTTGGCCGACCGTTTAGCGGAAGCCTATGCCGAATATATGCACCACCAAGTCAGAACCCGTTACTGGGGATATGCCAGAGATGAAAACTTAAGTAATGAAGAATTAATTAAAGAAAAATACCAAGGTATTCGCCCGGCGCCCGGCTACCCCGCTTGTCCTAACCATTCCCAAAAGGATGTTCTGTTTGATTTAATGAAAGTCAGTGAACATACTGCCATTGAATTGACTGAAGGCTATGCCATGTACCCGGCTTCGTCAGTCAGTGGTTTTTATTATGCCCACCCGGATTCACAGTATTTTGTGGTCGGTAAAATCAGCGAAGACCAAGCCGAAGATTACGCTCAAAGAGCTGAGATTTCCTTAGCCAAAGCCCGTAAAATATTACGCGCTAATTTATCACGCTAATGCACCAAGAATACCAAGAGAAAACATTATGAGTTGCTATGAAATAGACGGTGTAAAACCGGTGGTCGATCCCAGTAGTTTTATTCACCCAACGGCTTCAGTAATTGGCCAAGTCATTATCGGTAAAAATTGTTACGTCGGACCGCATGCCAGTTTGCGTGGTGATTACGGTCGCATCATTTTAGAAGATGGTGTAAATATTCAGGATGGTTGCATAGCTCACTGCTTTCCCGGTGGCGAAACACGGGTGCGGAAAAATGGCCATATCAGTCATGGTGCGGTGTTACACGGTTGTGATATCGGTGAAAATACCATGGTCGGGATTCAGACTGTTATTATGGATAATGCGGTCATTGGCGCGGAGTGTATTATTGGTGCACTAAGTTATGTTAAGCCCGGGTTTAAAGCCCCCAACCGCAGCATTGTTCACGGTTCTCCCGCTGAAGTTAAGCGGCCGGTGAAAGATGAGGAAATAGCTTGGAAAACCCGTGGCACCGCTGTCTATCAAGATCTGACTGAACGCTGCTTAAATAGTTTTAAAGCCTGTCAGCCACTAACTGATATTAAAAATCAAAAACAACAACTAGACAACAAAGAATTTAAACCGATGAAATAAACGTTTTACCGGTTTATTAATCCAGGTGCTTAAACTTGTCTTTTTTGGTTTGAATATAGTGTTGGTTATGATCGTTATGTCCAACTTGAATTGGCACCCGCTCGTGTACCTTAATGCCTTGTGTTTCTAAGGCGGCAATTTTATCAGGATTATTTGTCATCAAGTTAACTTGGCGAATACCAAAGTGATCAAACACTTCTTTTAACATGCTGTAATCGCGACTGTCCGGGGCATGACCTAATTTCACATTGGCATCAAAGGTATCAAAGCCCTGATCTTGCAAGTTATAGGCTTTGATTTTTTCGGTCAGACCGATACCACGGCCTTCTTGACGCAGATAAATCAAAATGCCCTGGCCGGCTTGTTGAATCGCTTGCATGGCTTGGGCCAATTGTGGGCCGCAATCACAGCGTAAACTAAATAGCCCGTCACCGGTCAGACATTCTGAGTGAATTCGGCTTAATACCACATCTTCATCTTGCCATGAACCCATAACCAAAGCCAAATGTTCCTGACCGGCTTGTTCGAAAACATGAACTTTAAAAGCACCGTATTTCGTCGGCAATAAAGCCTCAGTGATGAATGCTAAACTCATCGTTGAATTGTTTTCGCAAGTTCAATAAGCGACAACACCGCTTGGGCGGCTTCTTTGCCTTTATTGTGTTTTCCCAAAGACTCATCGACAGAAGAACGCGCTAACGCTTGGCTTTCGTTTTCAACGGTGAGAATACCGTTACCAATCGGCAATTTATATTTTAACGAAACATCCATTATGCCACGGGCACTATGTTCACAAACGTAATCAAAATGAGCAGTTTCACCGCGAATCACCGCACCTAAAGCAATCAAACCATCAAATTGTTCGGTTTCTGCTAACATCTGACAAGCCAACGGCACTTCCAAAGCACCGGCAACTTCAAAATATTGGTAATCAATCGATTTCGTGGTCAGAAAATTTGTGGCGCCTTCATATAAACCATCAATAATATGTTTATAGTATGGAGCAATAATAATACCAATATTCATACACTTAGCCTCTGTATTTAATAAATTCTGTAATCTTTAACCCAAACCCTGAAAGAGCCGGATACCTGACTTTTGGGCTCATCAGATGCATCTCACCGACCCCTAAGTTTTTTAGAATCTGCGAGCCGATTCCAACATTTTGATACACTGATTGAGTGGGTTTACGCTGATCTGCGGTTTCATCAATATCGGTTGGTACCGACTCATTACTGTTAAGGATAACCAAAACACCATGACCTTTTGTGGCAATGGTTTGCATCGCACGCTGTGCCGTCCAATAATCATCCGCAGAATCAATACCGCGAAGTTCACGAAAGAAGTGTCCATATTGAACCCGAACCGGTACCGGCTGATCGGCCTGAAATTCGCCCAGATAAAAGGCCAAATGTTCACTGTTGGTTATGGCATCTTTATACTGTTTAACCTGGAACGTGCCCCACTGGGTATCGTAAATAAACTCATCCGTGACCGTCACCGTGGTTTCATGCATCATCCGATATTCAATCAAATCCGCAATGGTGCCAATTTTAAGGTCATGCTTTTTAGCAAACTCCACTAAATCATCTCGCCGCGCCATGGTGCCATCTTCATTCATGATTTCGACAATCACGGAAGCCGCCGTGCGCCCTGCAAGCATCGCTAAATCACAGCCGGCTTCGGTATGACCGGCCCTCGATAACACCCCGCCCGGCTCAGCCATCAGCGGAAATATATGGCCCGGCATCACCAAGTCTTCGGGTTTGGCATTAACCGATACCGCGTCAATAATTGTTTTATAGCGGTCATAAGCGGAAATACCGGTGGTAATTCCGTGGGCGGCATCGATTGAAACGGTGAAGTTAGTGGCCAATTGAGCGGTATTTTCATGCACCATCAGTGGTAATTTAAGTTGTTGGCACTTTTCCGGCATTAAAGTCAGACAAATAAGACCACGGGCATGTTTGGTCATAAAGTTAATGATTTCCGGGGTAACCGCATTGGCTGCGATAATTAAATCGCCCTCATTTTCACGGTCCTCATCGTCCATCACAATAACCATTTTACCGGCTTTTATGTCGTCAATAAGTTCGGTGGTACTATGTAAAGTTAAAGGCATTATTCACCTGTGTTTTTGTAAGGTTGGAGCATCTTATCCACATAGCGTGCGATGGTATCAATCTCAAAATTCACCTGATCACCGGCTTGAATTTCATCCAGATTGGTATGCTCAAGAGTATGGGGTATTAAATTAATATGAATATCACGGTCGAAAACCTGATTAACCGTTAAACTGACGCCATTGAGGGTTATTGATCCTTTGTCCACTACAAACCGCTCGAAACCTGCTGGCAAGGTAAAAATATAGGCTTCACTGAGGGCTTCACTTTTCCGCGACTTACACACCGCTAAACCATCCACATGACCGGTGACTAAATGGCCGCCCAAAGGGGTTGATAAGGCCAGCGCCGGTTCAATGTTAATTCGGCAACCCTTTTGCCAGGTCTCAACATTGGTTTTTCGAACTGTTTCTAAAGAAACATCAACGCTGACACTATCGGCATTTCGCTCAGTTACGGTCAGGCAGACACCATCCATGGCAATGGAATCTCCCAATTGAATATTTTCAGAGTTGGCTAGTCGGGTTTTAACTTGAAAACGCAAATCGCCTTGTCGTTGTTCTCGATTGGTTATTTCACCCACCGATTGAATTATTCCGGTAAACATTTTCGTTGATATCAATTATCTGGTTTTATTAAGACGGCACGTAACCGCCAATCATCACCCAACTGCTGCATTGAGATGGTTCTGATATGGAGCCGATCGGACATTTTATCAATATGAATATTTAATAAAGGTTTGCCTAAGGCGCCCATAATAACTGGCGCGGTATAAATAAGTAATTCATCAACCAACCCTTGTTCCACAAAGGCCCCGGCTAAAGTCGCCCCTGATTCAAGTAAGACCTCATTAATACCCTGTTGTCCCAGCCAAATTAGCACAGCTTTTAAGTCTACTCGTGGCTGCTTGGTTTGCTTATCGGGAAAGCTGAAAACCCGAATGCCTTGGTTTTTAAAAACATCGATACGAGCGGCATCAGATACCGCCGTGAATATAACCAGATTTTTATCGGCGGTTATGTGCGCGGTTTGTGGCGTCCGTAAACCACTGTCTATGACCACCCGCAAGGGCTGTTGTTGGCTAAAGAAATGCGGCTTATCTTTATCAGCTTCCGGCAACTGCTCAGTACGCACAGTCAGCCGGCAATCATCCTGCAGCACGGTTTCAACACCGGTGATAATAGCCTGGCTTCGCGCCCGCCAATGCTGGACATCCGAACGAGCCTGTTCGCCGGTTATCCAATAACTTTCACCACTGGCCATGGCCGTTCGACCATCGATGGATTGCGCTAATTTACATCGCACAAAAGGCTGACCCGTCTGCATGCGCTTAAAAAAACCCGGATTTAAGTCATCACCCCGTTCTGCTAAGACGCCTGTTATCACTTCAATACCGGCTTGTCGCAGTTGCTTGAGACCTTGACCGCCAACCAAGGCATTGGGGTCAGAGTTGGCCACCACCACCCGACTTACACCTGCTTGGATTAACGCCTGGCTGCAAGGCGGGGTTTTTCCATAATGACAGCAAGGTTCAAGGGTGACATAGGCGGTACTGCCTTGTGCTTGTTCGCCGGCTTGTTGCAAGGCATGGACTTCGGCGTGGGCTTCGCCCGGACGGAGGTGAAAGCCTTCACCGATAATTTCATCGTTTTTCACAATCACACAACCAACCCGAGGGTTTTCACCGGTAGTAAATAACCCTTGTTCAGCCAATGCAAAGGCTTTTTCCATGTATTTTAAATCTTCGTGCTTGTGATTCATGGTCTGCTTTACGATAATGTCTCAATTTGAACGAAAGTGCGTTATTTTAACAGCTAAGGTAAATAGTTCGTGAATAAATGACCCAGCAAATTAATCAAGGACCGTAAAATCTATGAATCCCACATGCTATCGCCCCATCATTGCCTCGGCACTGGCTGAAGACATTCGCCACCAGGACATTACCGGCAGCGCTATTTTTAGTGAAACCGATCAGTGCCAAGCCCGATTACTAGCCAAACAAGACGGCATCATCGCTGGATTGGAGGTGTTTCGAGAAACGTTTCGCATACAGCAGTTTGATACCAACGTTAAGTTATTGGTCAAAGATGGCGAAGCGGTAAAAAAAGGCCAGCAATTAGCCACCATTCAAGGCACCACCCGAGCAGTCTTGGCTGCGGAACGGGTGGCATTGAACTTATTACAACGGATGGCCGGCATTGCCAGTTTAACGCGACAATTCGTTGACTTAATACCAACAGATTGTCATATTCTTGACACCCGCAAAACCGCGCCGAATTTACGGCTTTTAGACAAATGGGCAGTGCGCATGGGTGGCGGCATGAACCATCGCATGGGCCTCTATGACATGGCGATGCTGAAAGAAAATCACATCAAAGCGGCCGGTGGCATTGCCCCCGCGGTAAACAAACTACGGACATTCCATGGTCAAGCGATTTTAATCGAAGTCGAAGTAACTCATTTGGAAGAGCTCAAACAAGCCCTGGCCTGTGATGTTTATCGCATTATGTTGGACAATATGTCCAATGACATGATGCGCGAAGCGGTGCGTATCAGTAACGGTAAAACCCCCTTAGAAGCCTCTGGCAATGTTAACTTAGACACGGTCGCGGGAATCGCCGCCACTGGCGTGGATTTTATCTCCGTGGGTGCCCTCACTCACTCCGTGAGTGCCCTCGATATCAGCTTACTGGTGGATTAAATGCGAATTTGTTTAGCCCAAATCAACAGCCATGTCGGTGATATTATCGGCAACCAAAAACGCATAATTAGCGCCATTAAACAAGCACAAAATGAACAAGCTGAAATTATTGTTTTTCCGGAACTGACCCTCAGTGGATATGGTTGTGGTGATTGGTTATTACACGACTACTTTATCAGCGCTTGTGAGCAGGCTTTAGAAGCCATTATAAAAGCGGCAAGCCATCTTATAGTGGTGGTAGGCTTACCGCGTTCAGCACCCCCTTCAACAGATGGCCAACCTCGTTGTTATAACAGCGCGGCCATTATCGAAAACGCCAAGTTATTAGGTTTTTACGACAAACAAAAACGACCGAATTATCTACTTTTTAATGAACCTCGGCACTTTATCGCCGGCCAACAGCTCGGTAATTTCAAGGTAAACTTAAAACACCGAGAGATCAATTTAGGGATTAGTATTTGTGAGGATATTTGGCACCAAGCTGAACCGGTGGCAGCACAAGTAGCGGCCGGTGCCGAGCTCTTAATTAACTTGGGCGCCTCACCCTACGCCATCGGCAAACCGAACACCCGACAACAGTCTTTTACTGCCACCGCTAAACGCTTTAACCGGCCTTTAGTTTATCTCAATGCCGTCGGTGGCCAAGATGATTTGCTGTTTGATGGCCATAGCGGGGTTATAACGGCACAAGCTTCACAATCCCTGGCGGGTTTTCGTGAGGAAATTAAAACCATAGACATTAAGCAAATTAAAACCGCTGACAGGCTTAATCAAGACGATGATAATAAGCAGCTGTATCAAGCGTTGACCTTGGCCGTTCGTGACTACGTTTATAAAAACGGCTTTAAACATGTGGCATTGGGCTTATCCGGTGGGATTGATTCGGCCCTGGTGGCAACATTAGCAGCTGACGCCCTGGGTGCAAATAACGTAACCGCTATAATGATGCCATCACAATATTCATCGCAACATTCCATTAGTGATTCTGAACAATTGGCGCGTAATTTAGGCATTAAAACCCACACCCTCTCGATTGAAAAAACACACCAGTTATTTGCTCAACAGTTAACTCCCCTATTCGCAGATTATCATCAGGGATTAACCGACGAAAACATCCAAGCCCGAATTCGCGGTTTAATGCTGATGGCCTATGCCAATAACCAGAATTGCTTGGTTTTAGCGACCTCCAATAAAAGTGAATCCATGGTCGGCTACAGCACCCTTTATGGTGACATGGTTGGTGGTTTTGCCCCGATAATCGATGTATATAAGGCCCAAGTTTATGCACTCTGTAATCAGCGAAACCAACTCAATCCCGTGATTCCACAAAATATCATTGATAAACCGCCGTCAGCTGAACTAAAGCCGGACCAAAAAGACAGTGATTCATTGCCTGATTATGACGTACTGGATGCCATACTCACCGCTTTTATCGAACAACGTAAAGACCCTTTAGTAATTGCTAAACAACTGAACACCCCCATATCAGAGATTAAAGCGATTATCCAAAAAGTAAATCGCTCCGAATATAAACGTCGACAAGGCGCCATCGGTCCATCCGTCAGCGCCATGAAGTCAGGTACTGATCGCCGATTACCCATCACCTTTCGGCCTAATTTTTAAAAGTAGATAAAAAATGCTCACAACTCAAAATATCACTTGGGTATTTGGTTTAACCGCCGACCCGATTCACCGCGGTCACGAACAAGTGGTTAAAAATACGCTGAATATCGCTGCCAGCTTGGATTTAAACACCAATCAATTTATATTTGTACCGACCTATCAACCACATTTAATTGCCGATAAAAGCACTCCCAGCGCTGATTTTAAAGATCGCTTAGCCATGTGTGAATTGGTGGCTAATGAGTTAAGCCACGAAATGAATGCCAAAATCACCGTCAGCGACATCGAACAAAAGATTCATAGCGAGCAGCCCAGCTACACCTACGACACTCTGGACGCTTTATCTAAAAAGCATGATAACTTAATCTTGATTATGAGTAGCGACCACGCCCATGGCCACGCCCCGAAATTCCGCCAATGGCACCGCTGGGATGATCTCATCAACCGCTTTGGCCTGATGATTCACGAACGCCCCGGCTACCCCTTAAATGACTGCTTCGTCAACTACCTAAAAGAACTTAACCCCAACGTCTACGCCACCAAAAACCAACCCAGCATCGACACCTCATCCTCGCGAATACGCCATGCCTATGGCTACGGTGCAGAGGTCTCAGAAGAATATATTAATCCGTTGGTGGACAGATACATTAAACGACTTGATTTATATGGTTAAACGAGTCTGATAATGCCAAAAAATCCGCGACGTATTCGGGCTTGATTCAGGTAGCCAATCCCTATCGATTCGATTTACACGGATGCAAGGAATGCAGAGAATATTTGATCAAACGGCAGAACTGCCTTTTACCATGCGAAGCAACCTGAAGGGTTGTTGACATGGATGTCATAAAGTACAACAATAGTTGCTAATCTAATGCGATATACCTACATTCCTGTAGGCGAGTTCACAGCATGAATAAAAGTGACAAATGTCATCTTTGAACCACGACTTAAGGACCTCCCAACACTGCCAAATTCTTAAAATATGAACATCCAATTTAACCCTCATCTCGAACAACCATATAATAATAACCTTTAATCAATGCTTCAATCTGAGGCAGATCTTCTTTCTTAAAAGCATAGAGGTAAAAATCCTGGTACCAGCGATCGTCTTTCCAATGATAAATGCCATCGGCATTACCGCCGACTTGGTAATGCGAGATAAGTTGTTGTGCTTTTAAATCTCTAACCATTTGCTCATTCATTTGACCACGTGTTCGGATTTGGAGTTTGACCTCACCCCGGAGCGGTTTATTCGCAATCGCGATGTGTTGGGCCCTATCTTTTGATACCTGTTCCGTGATGATATCTAAATCAGCCAAGGTGTTTTGAAATGATTCTATCTGCTCAGATTCTACCCAAACCACTTGTGGCGCTACCATCTCCAAATCAAAAACAAAATCCCGCGCTGCCAACCAAGAATTAAAGACTGCATGATCTTGCAAAGCCACCATCACCGGAATAAAAGCAAACTTCTCTGATAAAGGTTTAAGAGTTAGTGCGATTTTGGCTGCTTGGGAGGTCATGGTTTTGAATAACAACTAATCTACAATTATTTCATTATCATAATATAAGTATAAAAAACTCCAATATAATAATCTTCTTTTTTAATTTTCATCACTACCAAACCCTTCTAACTTTTTATAAACATACAAAGAATACAGTATAGGCACAATCGCCATAATGCCGATAAGGACTAAAATCAGGCTAGTGGAGGCGCCGGTGAAGGCGGCGATTATGATGGCTAAGCCGGAGAGGATGAATACCCAGGCGCCGAAGCGGTGGGTTTTATACCAAACTTCATCACTGGATAAGGTCCAAGGTGTGCGGATGCCGAGGAAGAAGTTTTTGGGGACTTTGCTTAAGAAGTTACCAATGATAATCATTAAGCCACCGATACCGGCTAATAGCCATACGTTCATATCAAAAGACTGATCTAAAGCCGCATTAAACATCAGCAACATTATGCCAAACAGAAAAAGGGCCATAATTAAGGTAATCATATAGTAAACACGTAAAGCCGAATCTAAACGAAATCCTTTGGGTGAGATTTTAGGTAGTATTAATAACAATAGACTCATTACAGTGCTAACTATAGGTACTAAATAAACACCCCAGGGCTTGGCGGTGTAGTCATCGATTTGACCGTCAATATTCCAATGTGTGGGAATTATTTCAGGTAATTTGGGGTAATAAAAGAAGGCCGCTATCCAGGTAATTATTAACACCACCGCCACTGTTATCACTAATTTTTTCTCACGCATATTATTCTCCCGAATTTTCGGTTAAGTTTTTAAACATTATAAGTAGCTGTTCCAGCACACTCGTATTCAAGGTGTATATTCGTTTTTGCCCGGCGCGTCTGACCCGCACCAAATCCGCTTGTTTAAGAATGCTTAAATGGTGCGACAAGGTGGCGCCGCTGATATCCAATTGTTGATTAATCTCAGCCACCGATTGCTCACCGGTTTTAAGAATTTCCAATATCCGTCTTCTTTGCACATCGGCAATGGCCTGGAATAGTGTTTGTTTGTTATCTTCTTTCATTTAATGTACTTTTAAAATTTGTATTTAGATTATCATCGAAATATCTATTTAGCAACTATTTTTTAATTCTTAATACAAGAAACATAGCGTTTTCGTTATAATCAACTTATATAGTTAACTTGAGGACGCCTGCGATGAGCTCTAAATACAACAATAACGCCCCTTCAAACTTCACCCAAGAATCGTATGCTGAGATGTACCGTTACAGTATTGAAAACAATGAATCATTTTGGCGGCAGCAAGGGCAAATTATTGATTGGTTTAAGCCCTATAGCGAAGTGAAGGACGTGTCTTTTGCCAAAGAGGATCTACATATTCGCTGGTATGGGGATGGCGAGCTTAATGTCGCGCATAATTGCATCGATCGACATTTGCTGGACAAAGCCGATAAAACCGCGATTATTTGGGAAGGTGATGATCCCGGTCAAAGTATACATATCAGCTTTTCTCAGTTACACCAAGAAGTGGGTCGATTCGCCAATACTTTAAAAAAAATTGGGGTTAAAAAAGGTGATCGCGTGACCTTGTATTTACCGATGATACCGGAAGCCGCTTACGCCATGCTCGCCTGCACGCGCATAGGTGCCATCCATTCGGTGGTATTCGGTGGTTTTTCTGCGGATGCCCTGGCCGATCGCATTATTAACTGTCAATCTAAATTTCTAATTACCGCTGACTTTAGTCGCCGTGGCGGTAAGAAAATTCCGCTTAAAGCACAAGTGGATAAAGCCGTTAAAAAAGCCGGTGTTATGGATTATTTAAGTGATGTTTTGGTGATTAAAAACACCGGTGATGAAGTAGTTATGGAAGACCATGATCACTGGTACCATGAGATATCAGTCGATGTCAGTAGCGATTGCCCGGCGGAAGCAATGAATGCTGAAGACCCACTCTTTATTCTCTACACTTCGGGTTCCACTGGTTCACCCAAAGGGGTCATGCATACCACCGGCGGTTATTTAGTTTATTGCGCTTTAACGCACAAAGAGGTTTTTGGTGTTCAGCCTGATGATGTTTACTGGTGCACCGCTGATATCGGCTGGGTAACCGGTCACAGTTATGTCTTATACGGTCCCTTAGCCAATGGCTGCACCACGGTTATGTTTGAAGGAGTGCCCAACTATCCGGACTACAGTCGCTTTTGGCAGGTGGTAGATAAGCATAACATAAACATTATTTATACTGCACCTACCGCCATTCGCGCCCTGATGAAACAAGGTGATGCGTTTGTTAAAAGTACGTCACGCCAAACCTTACGGGTGTTGGGTTCAGTGGGTGAACCGATTAATGTCGAAGCCTGGGAATGGTATTACAATGAAGTGGGCGAACAACGCTGTCCGGTAATCGATACCTGGTGGCAAACCGAAACCGGTGGCATTTTGATTTCACCTATGGCCGGTGTCACCGAACTAAAACCAGGTAAAGCAAGCCTACCCTTCTTTGGTATTAAACCGGCTTTACTCGATGCCGATGGCAACACGCTGGAGGGGCAAAGTGAAGGCAATTTAGTTATTACTGACAGCTGGCCCGGGCAAATGCGTTCTGTTTATGGCGATCATGAGCGATTTTATCTGACCTACTTCGCCACTTTTCCGAATGTCTATACCACCGGTGACGGTGCCCGCCGTGATCTCGATAACTTTTACCGCATTACCGGCCGGGTTGATGATGTGATTAATGTCTCTGGGCATCGCATGGGTACTGCGGAAGTTGAAAGCGCGATTTGCGAACATGATCAAGTGGTTGAAGCGGCTGTGGTTGGCTACCCCCATGACATTAAAGGCCAAGGTATTTATGTCTATGCTATTTTAAACAATGATGATGATGCTGGAGAAGAACTGGCAGCAGAATTAAAGCAATGGGTTCGCAAAGAAATTGGCCCCATCGCTACCCCGGATCTGATTCAATTTACGCCGGCTTTACCAAAAACCCGATCCGGGAAAATCATGCGCCGTATTCTGCGTAAAATTGCTGCCAATGAAACAGATACGCTGGGCGATACCTCTACCCTCGCTGAACCTGAAGTCGTTAATGACCTCATAGCCAAGCGACTGAATAAATAAAACCTTATGGTACGTATTGATAAATGGTTATGGGCGGCACGATTTTTTAAAACCCGCTCGTTGGCTAAAAAACAAGTAGAGCAAGGCAAAATTAAGGTCAATGGCCAACGTTGTAAGCCGGCACGTACCATCGACATTGGTGATTTGGTCAGCATTAAAAAGCAACAATCCAAATGGGTTGTGGAAGTTCTGGTCTTGTCTGAAAATCGCGGTCCGGCTAGCGTCGCACAAACCTTATATCAAGAAACGGCAGAAAGCGTAAAAGAACGCGAGGCGAAACAATTGTTAAGCAAATTAGAATATCAAACAACCCCTCAAACCGATGGTCGCCCCAATAAAAAGCAACGACGTGCTATCCAGAATTTAAAAGGTAAATTTTAAAAGCATTAATTAGACTATTTGCAAGCCACACATAGTTGATAACAATCTTTACTTTTACTTAGTCGGCCATTAGAATGTCGCGCAGATACTAACACCGCATGACAAATTTTGATTAATCCACCCTGATTTTTACTTCTTAGCACAGCGACAGAAGCTAATCGGGTAAACCGAAAATACAGAACAATCTGCTCGCACTCTCTTATCTTTTATTCAAAATTGACACGATAATGTGCCTTTAATTTTACGTTGGCGCATAAATGCCTCAATTCATTCTATTAGTGTGATAAATGTATGCTTAATACTTTAAAAACTCATTGGTTCTTTAACACCAAGAACGACCTTTTAGCCGGCTTAGTGGTTGCTCTGGCGTTAATCCCTGAAGCCATTGCCTTTTCAATTATTGCCGGTGTTGATCCAAAAGTTGGGCTTTATGCCTCGTTTTGTATTGCGGTTGTGATTGCCTTTGTTGGTGGCAGACCGGGAATGATCAGTGCCGCAACGGGTGCCATGGCTTTGCTGATGGTGACCCTGGTTAGAGATCATGGTTTAGAATACCTGCTGGCTGCGACGCTGTTAACCGGCGTTCTGCAAATTCTTGCCGGCTACTTAAAGTTGGGTAATCTGATGCGGTTTGTCTCACGATCGGTGGTAACGGGCTTTGTTAACGCCTTGGCAATTCTTATTTTTATGGCACAGCTACCTGAGTTAACTCATGTCACTTGGCATGTGTATGCGATGACCGCAGTCGGATTAGGTATAATTTACTTGTTTCCATTAATTCCTGTTATTGGCAAGATGTTGCCATCACCATTGGTTTGCATCATTTCTTTGACCGTATTTTCTATCCTAATTGGATTAGATATCCGCACCGTTGGTCATATGGGAGAGTTACCTGATACCTTACCTATATTTCTGTGGCCTGATGTGCCTTTAAACTTCGAAACCCTGGCGATTATCTTTCCCTACGCTGCCGGATTAGCGACGGTCGGTTTATTGGAGTCCATGATGACAGCGACCATTGTCGATGATTTAACTGATACCAAAAGTGACAAAAACCGTGAATGTAAAGGCCAAGGTATTGCCAACATTGGTTCGGGTTTATTGGGTGGCATGGCAGGCTGTGCGATGATTGGCCAATCAATCATCAATGTAAAATCAGGTGGTCGTGGCCGTCTATCAACCCTGGCTGCCGGTGTCTTCTTGTTAATTATGGTTCTGTTCTTAGATAATTGGATAAAGCAAATTCCGATGGCCGCTTTGGTGGCTGTGATGATTATGGTTTCTATTGGTACCTTTTCATGGGATTCACTGAAAAACATTAAAAAACACCCGATCTCGACTAATGTCGTTATGATAACCACGGTGGCAGTGGTGGTAACCACGCACAATCTAGCCATTGGTGTTTTTGTTGGGGTATTATTAGCAGCCCTATTCTTTGCCAATAAGATTGGCCGCTTTATGGTGGTCAAAAACGAGCTTTCCCAAACCAATGGCCGCATCAGAACATACACAGTCATTGGCCAAGTCTTTTTCGCCTCTGCAGACCATTTCATCGATTCTTTTGATTTCAAAGAAGTGGTCAGTGAAGTGACCATAGATGTGAGTCAGGCTCATTTCTGGGATATTACGGCGGTGGGTGCTTTGGATAAAGTGGTTATTAAGTTCAGACGAGAAGGTGCCACCGTCAATATAGTGGGCATGAATGAAGCCACCAAAACTGTGGTTGATAAATTTGGTGTGTATGATAAGCCTGAAGAAGTCGAAAAAATACTGGCTGGTCACTAACTGAGGAGAATGTAGTCATGAAAGAACAAATTATTGCATGTATTGATGGTTCATCCATTTCCACCGCTGTTTGCGATTCAGCGGTATGGGCCAGCCAAGTTTTGGGGGCGCCTTTAAAGTTTTTACATGTTTTGGAAAAAAATCAAACTCAACCCTCTGGTGATTTATCGGGCTCTATTGGATTAGGCAGTCGAGAGCATTTGCTAAAGGAATTAACTATTCTTGATGAGCAACGCAAGAAACTTGCTATTGAGCACGGCAAACATATTTTAGAAGACGCCAAAACACGAGCGCAGTCTCAAGGTGTTGCTGAAGTGTTGACTGAACAGCGACATGGTCAGTTAATAAATGCCATACTTGAAGCAGAAGCCATGTTGTTTGTTATTGGTCGCCACGGCAGTGATCATGAGTCACAAGTCGATGCGATTGGCTCACAAATTGAAAATGTTGTGAGGTCCATAAAAACCCCGGTGTTAATGGCCACAGGTCGATTTACCAAACCTGCTAATTATATGCTCGCCTATGATGGCAGTGAAACCGCAGAAAATACCCTCAATCGAATTGCTAAGAGTCCATTACTGAAAACATTACCCGGTCATTTAGTTATGGTTGGTAATAATTCATCAGATAATAAAGACAAACTTGAAGCGGCAACTAAGGTGTTGCGAGATAAGGGCCATACCGTTACCTCACATTTATTGGCAAACGATAATGTCGTTGCCGCGTTAACTGAATTCCAAGCACTTAACCGTATAGAGTTTAAGGTTATGGGCGCCTATGGCCACTCCAGAATTCGAGAATTTTTTGTCGGTAGTAACACCACAAAAATGATCGCAACCAGTACCGTTCCAATTCTCATTCTTCGTTAACGCACTCTTTGCAGATGGGTTCTAAATGAGACTTCAGAACCCATTAAAGTAAGCAGATGAAGCGCCCTAATTCAAAGGCCTTAACATTATCTATTCTTTACTTATCATCACTGGAAAGTATCTCTAAAAGTGGCGTCGAATCAGCTCCATTCTGAGTCCAAATAACTTGATAAATAAGGCCAAATTCAGCTTCTGACATCGGCTCTATGGTCATATTACTAAGTAACTCGGTTAATTTCGGCGTGGTATTAGTGTGACCCACAATAACGCTGTTTTCATTGCGCTGAATAACTTGTTCAGAAAATTGCTCTAATTTATTGGCATCATAGATTTTTACATTTAAATTATGACTATCCGCTATCGGCTTAGCTGTTTGTTGAGTGCGTTGATATTCGCTGCTGTAAATCGCTTTAATTTCCGCATGTTTTAAAATTTGCGCAATACGCTCTGCCCTTTGGTGACCTTGTTCGGTAAGTGCCGGGTTATCACCCGCTTGTTTTTCCGCATGTCGGATTAAATAAATGGTTGTCGCTGATATCGCCTGATAGCTTAATAACCAAACTAAGCCCAAAGCAAATATCCATCTTAGATGATATGTTTTGATTTTATTTGCCATAATTTCCACCAATCAATTTATTATCTGTTCTATTGTAGAGCAATTTTACTTGGCTAAAAATGGCTTATTTAATATTACCAGCAAATATTGACCGAACGGTCAGTCAGTGCTTATAATACCCCAATGAAAACAAAAATCAGTAAAAAAGACGCCATTTTGGCCACATCTCTCAAGCTCTTTGCAGAGCATGGCTTCGCTCATGTCTCAATCGCGATGATTGCAGATCAAGCAGATGTAACCAAAAGTTTAATTTTTCATCATTTTGGTAATAAAGAACAGTTATGGGATGAAGTGAAACAACACTATTTCTCACAATACGCTAAAACCCAACAAGTGCTGTTTATTGAAGAGAAAAACCCGTTAGAGTTGGTTGAGAAATCAGTGAGAAATTACTTTAACTATATTAGCGAAAACCCTTTGGTGGCAAAATTTTTTACTTATGCACACTTAGCAGGTGATGAAAGTTGCGGCGTGATGGATAAGCCACTAATTGCTCAAGCCACGCTCCTCATTAGGCAAGCTCAGGAACAGGGTTTAGTGAGAAAAGGCTTAAATCCAGTGATTTTAATTATGAATTTTATTACCGCCATCAATCAGTACTTTGTTGCCCGTTGTCGCTACCAACAATGGGATCCTGAACTTTACGAGGACAATAATGATTTTATTGACCAGCTTTTACACTTACTGATGTCAGGAATAAAACCATGATAAGCCCATCTAATAGTCACCATCGTATCAGCTACCTACTAAACACCCTATTTTTAGGGTGTTTACTGTTTATCAGCGGCTGTGGCAGTGAGCAAAACACCCTTACAGGTAACGAATCACCCAGTTTCCATGTGGCAGAATTCAGTCCCGAATCTTATGATAAGAAACACCTGATTAGCGCCTTTATTAACACACTGGATCAGGCTGAAATTGGCTTTCAAACCAGTGGTCGATTGGCTAAGCAATGGGTTGAAATTGGTGACACTGTTGAAAAAGGTACCCCTTTACTATCGCTTTATAATCCACAATTAGAACCTCAAATTGCCGACATTTCGGCTCGAATTGAGGCCAATGATGCAGCCAGCAACCAAGTGCAATTGGAACTCGAGCGCAACCAGTCCCTAGAAAAAATTCAAGCGGTCAGCGCCAACCGTATTGACCAATTGAGTAACCAGCTTAAACAACTACAGGCTGAGCATAAAAGCCTGCAAGCACAATTAACCACTGCCCAAAACATCTACCAAGAAACCACATTAGTGGCGCCCTTTGCTGGGGTAGTGGCAGATATATTGAAAAAACCAGGTACCATGGTTGCCCTGGGTGAGCCGGTACTGCAATTAAACGGTATCCGCCTACTTGAAGCGCCGGTTTACTTACCCGCTAAACTAATTAAGAACATACAAAAAAATGATGAACTTACCGTTATTCATAAACACAATGAAATGACCGGTCGAGTAAAAGAAATCAGTCGTTCAGCCCAACCCAGCTCTCAGCTGTATAAAATCTTAGTTGAATTGCCCGATAATTCAGCATTACAAGCCGGTGAAAAAATTGAAGTCACTGTGCTTGAGCCCATTCATAATATTTATAAACTACCACTTTCAACGGTTATTGATAATGGCATCAATGAGCCCTATGTTTTTGCGGTTATCGAGGATACTGTGGTGCCTAAAAATATCAAAATTATTGATTTTTATGGTGCCTCTGTTCTGCTCGATATTATCAATGAAGAACAAACCCTTACGGTGGTAACCGCCGGACAATCGGCACTTAGTCCACAACAGAAATTAACCCAACCATGAGTATCGTACGCTTAATGGTCGGACAAAAGCGGCTGATTTTAACCACTTCAATCCTGCTGGCTCTGTTTGGTATCGTCTCTTGGTTTGATATGAATCGCCAAGAAGATCCCTTTTTTCCTTATCGTCATGGCTTCGTGATGGTGCAGTATCCGGGAGCGGACGTTCATAAGATTGAACAGCAAATACTCAAACCCTTAGAAGAAGAACTGGCACAAATTGAGGAGCTGGAGGAAATCCGCTCCATCGTTCGAGATGGCTTTGCCCAAGTGGTGGTACAAATGCTGGAGCATATCACTGACACTGATCGGGTTTGGGACAAAGTCAGGCGAGCGGTTACTCGGGCTGAGCGAAAGTTTCCTGAAGGGGTATTGGATGCGACAGTTGAGGATCGCTTATTAGACACTGCGTTAGCGGTTTACAGCATCAGCGGCCAAGGCGACATCATGCAATTACGCAAAGCCGCTAAGGACATCAAAAACCGCATGTTTAACCTGCCGGGGGTCGGCAAAGTTAATCTGTATGGCATGCCTGAAGAACAAATAACCATTACCTTGAAAGATGATTTCACAGCCAGTCAAATCATCAACCATGAGAGTATTGCAGAACAAATCACCGCCCGAACTAAAGCCAGGCCCATCAATCCACTGTATGTTGGCAGTCAACGTATTAGCATCAATGCCCATACCGAATACCAAACAGTGGCGGAAATAGAACAAACGCCGATTCGCTTACTTAATGGCGAGCAGCTGCCTTTATCGACCCTGGCTGATGTCCGCTATGAAACAGAAAGTGTTGCCCAAAGTGGCTTCTGGTACCAACAACAACGAGGCGTAGCCATGGCTATTTATGTCCCCAACGACCGTCTTAATGTGGTTAAGTTTGGCGGTCAGTTACGCGATTTTATGGCTGAATTGGCCTATGAATACCCGGACATTATCCTTGAAGAAGTGTTTTTTCAACCGGATCGAGTCACTGATCGACTTTCAGAACTGGGTAATTCATTAGTAACCGGTATGATTTTAGTCACGTTAATATTGGCCTTCTTTTTGGGTTTACGGCCCGGACTGGTGGTGGCGACCATTATTCCCTTAGTGACATTTTCGGCGTTGGCTTTGTATAATTTAGGTGGTGGCGTACTGCATCAAATTGCTATTGCCGGGATGGTCATCGGCTTAGGTATGTTGGTTGATAATGCCATCGTGATGGTAGAGAATATTCAATATTATATCGACCAAGGCAAGCGTGGCGGAGAAGCATCGGTCTTATCAGTCAAGCAATTAGCTATGTCACTGGGCTCCGCAACTGGCACCACTATTGCCGCGTTTATGCCGATGTTATTATCCCAAGGTAATGCTTCGGATTTTACCCGTGCCATACCCACCATGATTATTCTTTCCATCAGTGTCAGCTATATATATGCTATTTTTGTTACTCCGGCATTCAGTCATTTATTTCTAAAGGCAAACAGCGAACGAAGAAAATCGGGGCTACAGCGTTTAGGGCAACATTTAGGCCGGTTAGCTATAACCAGAAGTACTATTATTATCATAATCGCTGCAGGCTTTATTGTCATCTCGGGTTATCTTTTTACTTGGGTACAAAAAGACTTTTTCCCAGACACCGATCGCAATCAGTTAATTATTGATATTAAATACCCAGAAAATTATCACATTCGTGAAAACACCCGCATTACCCAAGAAATAGCTCAACAATTAGCGGCCCAAGATCATGTTAATAAAATTGTTACCTTTAGCGGTAATTCCGGGCCGGTGTTTTATTACAATTTAGTCGAAAAACCGCATGCACCACACGTCGCTCGAATCGTAGCCATTTTAGATAATGTCAGTAACAGCCATGCATTAATCACCTGGATTGGTGAAACTATTGATCCGGCCTATCCCGAAGCAGAAGTGGTCGCCCATCGACTGGGGCAAGGACCACCGGCTGAAGCCCCCATCGAACTTAAAGTGATTGCCAAAGACCGTAAACAACTTAGCGAAGCGGTGAACATTATCCAACAGGAGCTCAGTAACACCAGCGGTACCCGAATGGTTAGAAACACCATGGGCTTAGGCATGGCAAAACTCACTATCACAGCAGATGACACGCTGTTAAATATTAACAATATTAGCCGACAGCAAGTAGCTTCCGGCTTAGCTTTGCGTACCTCGGGACAAGTTATAGGCCAATATCGCGGTGGTGATGACCCCATGAATATAGTGGTGCAATCAGCTGAGCATGTGAACTTTCCCATTCAAAATTTAGATGCCATTTCAATTTATAATGGTACTGAAAAATTAGCATTAGATGCGATTACTGATAAATCAATTGAATACTTGCCTGCCTCAATTCAGCATTTAAACCTGCAAAGAACAGCAAGCATATTTGCTGAAACCGTCGATGGTTATACCTATAACGATGTCCTTACGACACTACTGCCTAAATTGGCTCAAATGGATTTCCCCCGTGGGGTATCCTATCAAATAGCCGGGGCGGCCAAGGAATCCAATGAGGCCAATGCATCCTTAGGCAATGCCTTGCCCATTGGCGTTATTCTTTTGTTGATGTTTTTGTTGATTGAATTTAATTCATTCCGTAAAGTACTGATTATTTTAGTGACTGTGCCGTTGGCATTTTCGGGTGTCCCTTTGGGCCTGCTACTGACCGGCACACCTTTTGGTTTTACCGCTACTTTAGGGGTTTTGGCTTTGGTTGGGATTGTGGTTAATAATGCCATCGTATTACTGGATTTAATTCAAAAAAATCAAAACGAAGGCAAAGCGTTTAAGCAATCCATTGAAGATGCTGTAGCCCGCCGTACCCGCCCTATCCTTTTGACAACATTTACCACGATTGCCGGGTTGCTGCCTTTGGTTATGACCCAATCCACCTTGTGGCCACCTTTAGCTTGGACCATAATATCCGGCTTATTGGTGTCCACGGGCTTGTCTTTATTGGTGATACCCTCCATGTATCAGTTATTCATTAAACCTGCTTCTCATGTTGCCAAATCTCACTAACCAATACCAACAATTAGATCCGCGCTTAGCACAAGCCGTTGAACCGTTTATAGTCAGTGAGCCAAAGATACTGTTATGGAATGATGCCTTAGCTGATGGCTTGGGCTTTAAAGCACTTTCTGATGCAGATAAAGCTGATTATTTTAGTGGCCAAAAAATTTTGCCGGGATCACAGCCGGTGGCTTGTGCTTATGCCGGTCATCAGTTTGGCCATTTCAACCCTCAACTAGGTGATGGCCGAGCCCATTTATTGGGTGAAATATGCCTCGATAACCAGTGTTTTGAATTGCAGTTAAAAGGCTCCGGACAAACCCCCTACTCCCGCGGCGGAGATGGTATGTGTGCTTTGGGACCGGCTTTACGGGAATATCTCATGAGTGAAGTCATGTTTCACTTAAAAGTACCTACCACTCGAGTTTTGGCTGTGGTTACAACCGGAGACACCGTAATGCGGAATCAGCCGTTACCCGGGGCAGTGGTTACTCGGGTGGCCGAATCGCATATTCGCGTCGGTACTTTTGAGTTTTTTGCTGCTCGTGGGCAACAAGATGTGGTGGAAAAGTTAGCTGATTTTGTTATCAAACGTCACTTTCCAAACTTAGTCGGCGGTGGTAATAAATATTTAAAATTACTCGATGCAGTGATAGAAAAACAAATTCTACTGATTAATGACTGGCTCCGCGTTGGCTTTATCCACGGTGTTATGAATACCGATAACACACTACTCAGCGGCCAAACCATAGATTACGGCCCTTGTGCCATGATTGGCAATTATCATCCGCAAGCCGTATTTAGCTCGATTGATCACCAAGGTCGCTATGCATTCGCACAACAATCCACAATCATGCAGTGGAATATGGCGCGCTTAGCCGAATGTTTGATTCCCTTGATAGACACTGATCAAGAGCTGGCATTAAAACGCGCGGAAAAACTAATTATGGGAATTGAAATGCGTCAACAGACGGCATTTGTGGAGATGATGAATTTAAAATTGGGTATTGACACAGGCCAGCAAGAAGCTCTTGACTCACAATGGTTTGACGGTTTTTTAAATCGCCTGCAGAGCCAACAACTCGACTATACGGAGACCTTTAATCAGCTGCAATCTGATTTAAGCGATGACAACGATGCTAAAAATCTAAAAGCGGACTTGGGCTCTTATTATCAAGATTGGCGGGACAAAATCAAACCACAAGATCAATCTGTAACTTGTGAAATAATGTCCCGTGCCAATCCCGTAATTATTCCCAGGAATCAGTTGCTTGAAAATACTTTAGACGAAGCCGTCACCAACAACAACCTTGAGCCTTTTAATAAGCTACTTTTAGCTTTAAAAACACCTTATCAGATGCGGCTTAAAAACCATCCTTACAGGCAAACCAGCGAACAGTATGATGCCGCCTATCAAACCTTTTGCGGCACCTAACTTAAATTTCCGCTAAAAAATTGGTCATCAATTGGTCACTGCGGCGATCGGCATCAGCATCATAAATAGTACCCATTTCCATATCATTGGCTCCATGGGTGGTAAAGGCGTGATAGGCTAAACCAAAATCATGTTTTTGCCAGTCACAATTTGCCGCTGACATTTCTTCGCGCAACTGGAACCAATCATCATCACTGACCATAGGGTCTTTGGCGCCATGAAGTAACAACACTTTAGCTTGCCAATGTTCAGCTGTTTTAATGGCTGGTTTATTCATCAGACCATGCACTGAAATAACGCCGGCGATTTGCTTATTTATACGCGCTAAATCTTGCACCACCAAGCCACCAAAGCAATAACCAATGGCTACTATCTTAGCGGCGTTAACACCTTCACAAGCCGCCAGAGCCTGAAAGCCTCCTTCAATACGGCGATGTAACTCAGCTCGGTCATCCATTAGGTTTTGCATTAAACTGCCGGCTTCTTCGTTATTAGCGGCAATTTTTCCATCGCCATATAAATCTACCGCCAATGCGGTCATGCCTTGAGCAGCTAATTGTTTTGCTTTGTTATCAACAAACTCCACCCGGCCTTTCCACATTGGGACCAATAAAACCGCTGCTTTCTGCTTATCTATTTCAGCCGCTTTGGCCAAAAAACCTTTGGCCGTTACTTCACCGGCTTGATAACTTAATATTTCAGTTTTTACGTTCTTATTCATTTTGATACTCATTTTTAATTACCTGTCCATTTTTAATAACTACCGGAATAGTTAGTAAGGTATTAATATTTTCCAGTGGGTTTTCAGTTGTGACCACCATATCGGCATAAAAGCCGGCTTTTAATTGGCCTAATTTTTGCTCACCTATTAAGTCAGCAGCTTTGATTGTGGCGGCCATAAGAGCCTCTGCCGGTGACATACCATTAGCGACCATCATAGCAAATTCTTCGGCATTCTGGCCATGGGCTGAAACACCCGTATCGGTTCCAAATGCAATCTTAACACCGGCTAAATAAGCTCGGTTAAAGGCGGAAGCAATAATGGGACCAATGGTGGCGGCTTTTTTCTTCACCATGGGCGGAAAGTAGCCATCAATTTGGGCTTTTTCAGTAACAAAAGCACCGGCCATTAACGTTGGCACCAGATAAGTACCGTGTTTTTTCATCAGTTTAATGACCTCATCATCCAAATAACTGCCATGTTCAATACTGCTCACACCGGCTTTAATGGCTCGTATCATGCCTTGCTTACCATGGGCATGAGCCGCCACTTTAAAGCCATAATCGTTGGCCGTGGCAATAATTGCCTGTAACTCCTCATCGGTGAATTGACTGTTATCACTACTGGCGGCTTGACTAAGCACACCACCGGTGGCGGTAATTTTAATTAAATCAGTACCATCCTGATAATGCTTACGCACCGCTCGACGGGCCTCACTGGCACTGTTAATGACACCGTCATCAGCTGTCGGCGGTGAAATTAAACCATCGCGATAGCCATTACTGGGATCGGCATGTCCGCCGGTGGTGGCCAATGATTCACCGGAGGTATAAATTCTCGGGCCGGTTACTTTTCCGGCCTTGATAGCCTCTCGTAAGGCTACTGTGACACCAAAAGAATCCCCTAAATCTCTGACTGTGGTAAAACCTGCTTGCAACGTTAGCTGACCATGTTTAACCGCATTTAAAGTAACATCCGGTGCATTTAAGGTGTATTTATACATGTAACTACCCGGACCCATTTCAGAAGCAAGATGGGTATGGGCATCAATAAGTCCGGGCAAACAATAGCGTTTGCTAAAATCAAGATCGATGATTTGGGAGTCAAAATCAGCAACCGATTCAATCAATCCGTCGCTCATGGTTAGGACTTGTTGCGTCTGCATCTTACCCCGCTCAGCGTCAAATACGTGACCACACAAAACATTCGTTGCCTGACTGTTAAAGCCAACTATACTCAACAAAACCCAAATAAAATTTTTCATATTAATGCCCCATTATTGATTCAATGTCAGAAATTTCTTTAACCGCTGCTTTGGACAATACCTTTGGCCCTTTTGCCGTTACCTGTATATCATCCTCAATCCGAATACCCATGCCACGCCATTCCTTCGGTGCCTCACTGTCTTGACTTATATATAGTCCCGGCTCGACCGTTAATACCATATTCGTTTCCAGTTCAATCCATAAGTCATCGACCCGATAATCACCACAATCATGGACATCTAAGCCAAGCCAATGGCCGGTCATGTGCATATAGTATTTACGGTAAGATTTTTCCTCTAAAACCTGGCTCAAATTTCCTTTTAATATACCTAAATCAAGCAGCCCTTGGCTGAGGGTTTTTACCGCAATTTCATGGGGGCTATTCCAAGTATTGCCCACTTGAACAGCAGCGATGGCATCCTTTTGTGCTTGTAAAACCACTGCATACAAGTCTTTTTGTCGAGCGCTAAAACGACCATTGACGGGAACTGTTCGGCTAATATCAGAAGCATAAAAATCATATTCAGCGCCCGCGTCTATCAACACCAGATCACCATCAATAAGCCTTTTATTGTTATTGATATAATGCAAAATACAACCATTATCACCGCCGCCTATAATGGGTAAATAACTGGGTTCGGATTGTTGTTTAGTTAGCTCATGCAGGTATTCGGCCTGTAAGTCATATTCATATAATCCCGGTCGACAAGCCTGCATCATACGAATATGGGCATTGGCGGCAATTTCGGCTGATTTTTTCATGCATTTAATTTCAGTAGTGCTTTTGTAAAGCCGCATATCATGAATTATATGACTGATTGAAACAAACTCCTCAGGGGCTTTCGACTTATGGCCTTTACGTTGCTCAATACTGCGCATCCAGTAACTAATTTTTTGGTCAAATGCTTCGTCATCACCTATTTTAAAGGCCACTTTTTCCTTACCTTGAATCAACAACGGTAACCGCTGATCAATTTCCTTAATATCAAACGCTTCATCGAAGCCATAATCAGCAACAGCTCCAGAAGTACCTGCCATCGGTCCATCCCAGATAATTTTTTCCGGGTGTGCTTCACGGCAAAATAAAATTTGTCGGGCCTCGCCATTACCAGTCACTAACACTAAAATGGAATCAGGTTCATTAAAACCGGTTAAATAATAAAAGTCACTGTCTTGACGGTAGCGGTATTGCGCATCGCCATTGCGTAAATGAGCAGCACGGCTTTTCATGATAATAATGGCATAATCACCGATGGTTTTCATCAGCTGTAAACGCCGTTTTTGGTATTCTTCAGTTTTAATCATTAAGGTCAGGATTCCAGAGAAAATGTCGCAGGTTTATTGTATCACCCAGGTTAAAAATGACACCCTCCGTTTGCAACTTTTGTCGTTGCAATCTACCCTGTTCATTGGTCAAAGAAATACGCCCTTGGCTATTTATGACTCGGTGCCATGGTAATTGATGGTTGCTGCTACAACTGTGTAATATCCGCGCGACCTGACGGGCTGATCGTGGCTGTCCAGCATAACTAGCCAAACGACCGTAAGTTGTGACTTTGCCGGCCGGTATGTTTTTAATGAGGGTAATAATTATTTGGCTAAATTCTTGCATAAAAAAACCTGAACATTGTTCAGGTTTTTAACATGAGCTATGCGGGTTTGCAATTAATCTGTTTGGGTAATTTTTTTAGCAGTGGTTTCATCCACCTCTTTTTTACCCTGCGCCCAGTTAAAGGCTTTTTCTTTAAGCTGGACAAACTTCTTAGAGCCTCGCTCTAACTTGGCCTCCCATTCAGGATTCGGCTCTTGACCTTCAGTCACTTTAAAGAACACCTGCATTAATGCCGTCATTGCGAACGGATCAATCAAGGCCGCTTTAATGCCCCATGCAGTGACTACCGCCAGCGCAAATGGCCAAAAACCACCCTCATAGCCACCAAAACTCATCAAGCCGGCCAATGGTGCGAATACCACAATCAGCACTATCAAGGACATAATCCACGTGAGAACCGTTAAAAATACAGCATTTTTTAAGAAGGTTTTATAGTTCTGAGCATAAAGCACTAAGGCTTTACGTGAATCTTCCCAAGGGTTGGTTGAGTTGTTACGAATGTAATAAGCCAAAATCACTTCATCTACATAGGTAAGGGACATGTTAATGACCGCATTAATAAAGCTAACCAATGGTTTAGGAATAATCGGTAAAAACATCATTACACCGGAAAATATTCGGGTAAAAACTTTGAGCACACCTTTTATTAACTGATCAACACCAAACAGGATTGAGGACTCAGCAAAACGTTCCTTAACAATTTCCTGAGCGTATTTAACCTGACTCTTTCCTTCTGGTATAGGCTCATTGTCTAAGTGTTTTACAATAACTGCAATGTGACCGGCTTTAACTAAATACAGTAAATATTCACGAAAAAAGTAAAGCACGCCACTCACCAAAGCAAAGCCACCGGCCATGCCGTAAAAAACACCGGACTCAGGGTTGTTGCCCACTTTACCTACTAAGTAACCAATACCGCCACCGGTTCCGGTAACAGCGATATATGCAACAGTAATACCCATATAAATCAAAAACCGAAATAGAACAAATTCTTTGGTTTTCCATAAAGTGGACATAACATGCCCTAATTTAAAATCAACCATCATTAACCTCAATAAAAAAACAATTTTTACGTTATTGGCCGAATCCCTACTGCTACTTTCAACTGGGCTAAAAAGTCTGTTGCATAGCGTCGAGCTTTGGCCGCCCCTTTTTGTAATTCATATTCAATCTTAGCAGGATTAGCCATTAATTCTTCGTAAATTTGCCGAGGTTGTTGCAATTCTGTGTTCAAAGTCTCAAAAATAATTTGTTTAGCTGTTCCCCAAGCAATACCATCGGCATAAGACTGTTTCATTTCAGCCACTTGTTCGGGGGAAGCAAACGCTCGGTAAATGTCCATTAAAGCAGAATTATCTGGATCTTTGGGTTCACCGGGTTCCAATGAATTGGTTTTAATTTTCATGATGTGTTTACGCAGTTTTTTCTCCGGCAACCACAATGGAATGGTGTTGTTATAACTTTTACTCATTTTACGACCATCTAACCCGGGTAACACCGCCACATTGTCAGCAGTCACTGCTTTTGGTAAGGTAAAATGTTCACCAAAGTGATGATTAAAACGCGCGGCAATATCGCGGGCCATTTCTAAATGCTGGACCTGATCTTTACCGACCGGCACTTCCTCAGCATTAAACATAAGAATATCAGCAGCCATTAAAATCGGGTAACTGAATAAACCCATGGTAATACCTTTATCAGGGTCTTCGCTATCCTGCTCAATATTTTCTGCTACTTGGGCTTTATAAGCATGGGCTCGATTCATTAAACCCTTGGCTGTCATACAGGTCAGTAACCAGGTAAGTTCGGAGATTTCAGGGACATCGGATTGGCGATAAAAAACAGCCCGATCCGTGTCTAAACCTAAAGCCAGCCAGGTGGCGGCGATTTCACGCGTAGATTGAGCTATTCGCTCAGGCTCCCAACATTTTATCAAGGCATGTAAGTCGGCTAAGAAGAAATAGCTCTGCATATCATCATCGCGACTGCGCGCAATGGCAGGTTTAATGGCGCCCACATAATTTCCTAAATGCGGCGTGCCTGTGGTGGTGATTCCGGTCAAAACTGTAGTCATGAGAAGGTAATTAATTAAATAAATAGGCTATTGTATTCAACCGACGAAGCTAAATACAATAAAACCCTTTAAATCATTAAATGAATCATGAAAAAAATAGCTGTATTATTTATCTCATTAATTATCACTTTATTCATCATATCACCAGCATATGCAAATTCTGAAGCCGAAAAAGCCGCTGCCGAAGGATTATCGGCTATTACTGTATTTATTGATATTTCTCGTTTTAGTCGTAAAAATGGTGCCGCTAATAAAATGACACAATCTCACCGTGAATTCGCCCATTTCGGCTATCGATTGGTGGCTGTAAATCCTTATACAGAAAATAGTGATTTAGAAGGTTTTTTTGTGTCTTATCAAAAACCCCAATGCGCAGAGTAATGAATGATTTCAAAGCCATTTATTAACGTATTTGAGTTGGTAATTAACTGACAATCAGCCGCATTATCATTTACTTATTCACAAGCAGTCGGGAAATCTCGAGAAACAATCGCTTACTGTTCAATGATTATGTTTTACTTTTCAACAATTTCGTAAACTGCTGATATATATAGATATTACAATGTGGTCTATTTTTAACCATTTTGAACAGGCGTTGATGTTTACATTGTTTTAACTTCAGAATTGAGACTTATACACAAAGTTATCCACAGGTTTTGTGGATAACTATTGAATCTAAAAAAGTAAAGGAATAAATGATAAATATTTTTACCAGCACCGCAAAAGTTTATAACTATAGAGAACCTTGGGTTTTTTTGTCAACAGCTACAAAATAGATTTAATCTTTATAAAATCAGGCCAAATATGCAACCAGTCTTTGGCGCTGGCTTTTACGGTAACAATCCATAATTCAGGTCGATTTTTAGCAATAAAATATTCCGTATAGGCGCGTTCTCCAGCGACCCGATAACTAACATTAAAAACTTTGAAATGGGGGTGACTAACGAATTGACTGTCTTGCAACAGATAATCAGTTCTAATAACTTGATAAAAATCCAATGCTTGGGCAAAAGCATCTTGACCAAATGCACTCAATGTATCCGGATAGAAACTAATCAAAATATCAGCATCTCTAGAATTTGACTTTAAAACACCATACGAAGAAAAAGCTATTTGCCAGCCATGGTTTAGAGCAAAAAACTGGGACTGCCATATTTTCGAATTAAGCTGCTGAATAAATTGTTCAGGCGCCGGAGATTTTAATTTAGATGATTGGAATGTATTTAATTGAGGGGCATATTTGTGTGTTTGTGGTTTTTGGCGCTTAACTTCGTTAGAGTTAGCTTTGAGGGATTTCTTTTTATATTGATCGCTATTTGCGAATAAATCTGTGATGCGACAAGTTCGATCTTGGATAACGATTTGGCCGGACTCTGAGAGACAATGGTAAATTTTCAGTTTAGCAGATCCGTTTACCGGCCCTATTAAAATAAACCATAAGATTAGATGCAGAGCAAACGGCATGATGGATTAAAAAGGCAAACCACCAGGCATTTTACCGCCTAATTTCTGCATCATTTTCATCATCCCCTTACCTTTAAACTTACGCATCATTTTTTGCATTTGGCTGTATTGCTTTAACAATTTGGATACATCCTGAATATCGGTACCTGAACCATTGGCAATTCGGCGTTTTCGCGAGCCTTTAATTAATTGCGGATAACGTTTCTCTTTCAGCGTCATGGAATTCATAACCGCCAACATCTTTCCTGTGTGTTCATCACCGGCCTGAGCTTTAACGGCATCAGGAAGCTGCCCCATACCGGGCAACTTGTCCAACATAGAGCTCATGCCGCCCATATTCTGCATCTGCAGTAATTGTTCCTGAAAATCCTCTAAGGTGAATTTGTTGCCTGATTGGACTTTTTTGGCAAATTTCTCTGCTTTTTTCTTATCAATCTTGCGCTCAGCCTCTTCCACCAAAGACAGCACATCACCCATCCCCAGGATACTGGAGGCAATTCGATCTGGGTGAAATGGCTGCAAGGCGTCCATTTTCTCGCCAACACCTTGGAATTTAATGGGTTTTCCGGTAATGGTTTTAACAGATAACGCTGCACCACCACGCGCGTCACCATCTACTTTTGTTAAGATAACACCGGTTAAATCAAGCACATCCGCAAATGCCTTCGCGGTATTAGCGGCATCCTGACCAGTCATGGCATCAACCACAAACAATGTTTCCGTCGGCTTCAAACTGTCTTGCAACGCTTTAATTTCGCGCATCATGGCGTCATCAATAGCCAAACGACCGGCTGTGTCAACAATCAACACATCATAAAAACCTTTTTTAGCCGCATTTAAAGCATTTTGACCAATGGTGACCGGATCATCAATAACAGAAGATGGATGGAAGGCAGCACCCACTTGTTCT
>Ga0079224_100000726_pt1 | contig 34434 bp, 27 predicted proteins | sample Stecom2015_FD_80414 | JGI IMG/M metagenome (GOLD analysis project Ga0079224, IMG submission 80414) | Agricultural soil microbial communities from Utah to study Nitrogen management - Steer compost 2015 | ecosystem: Environmental > Terrestrial > Soil > Agricultural land | place: USA: Utah... | reverse complement strand
TACGCGACGATCACGCTGATGAGAAAGGCGATCAGCGCGACGATCGGGATCGCCTGGATTCCAGTCTCGTAGACGTGCCGCGCCACGGAGGCGAGGCGCAGTCGGCGCACGCTTCCGAGCGCGCCCAGACCCGTGACTACGATACGACCGAAGAAGCCGAGCGCCGCACGCTGACGCTGCACCTGATCGACCGATACGCGACCAAGCCAGGCCATCACGCCGAGCAGCGACGCCTCGCCTTGACGCAGCTCCAGCGGGGCGGGCGGATGCGCAGCCATCTCCTCGATGAACGCGAAATGCTCGGGAGGATCGCCCTCGAATACGACGCTGGCGCCGGCGGCCTGCGCCTCGCCCAGGCGTCGCTTGAGCAGCCACGCGCCGCACAGATCCATCGATTCGAGTCCGCGCGAATCCACCACGACGCGCGCGGCGGGCGCGAGCGTGATTGCGCGCAACGCGGCGTCGATGGCGGCCACGTTCTCGATGCGCCACTCGCCGAGCAGCCGCAGCGTCAGGCCGTCGGAGGCCCGCGTCGTTTCAAGCAGCACTGCTGTCCCTTACCAGCCAAGTCCGGGCAGTTCCAGCAAAGATTCTCAGTGGAATTGATCTTGCGAGCATCGAGTCTTCAAGCTCAGGGTGGTCGGCTCGTTCGGTTGCGGTCATCCCCCCGGATACGAACGAGTAGCGCGACGGGCGCAGATTAGCAGGCCCGCGAGGATCGCGAGCACACGCGAGCGCAAGGTCACTTGTGAGCAGCGCGGTGCGCGGGTTATTTGACGGCTCGCACGCGTGGGCCGCCTTGCGCCGCCGCCTGCTCGAGCGCTTCGACGAAACGGCGCGACCAGGTCGCGATATCGTTCCGGCGCAAGACCTCCATCATCGCCATGTAGCGCTCGCGCCGCTCCGGATACGGCATGGACAGCGCGCTCTGGATCGCGTGGCTCACCGCGCGCGCATCGTAGGGATTGACGAGCAACGCCGAGGTCAGCTCCCGCGCGGCGCCCGCCAGCGTCGAGAGGATCAGCACACCCGGATCTTGCTCATCCTGGGCGGCGACGAACTCCTTGGCGACCAGGTTCATGCCGTCGCGCACCGGCGTGACCAGGCCGACCTGCGCGGCGCGCAGGAAGCCCATCAGCGTCTGATGCGGGAAGTTGCGATTGAGATACCGGATCGGCGTCCAGTCGGTGTCGGCGAAGCGGCCGTTGGTGCGGCCGGCGGCCTGCTCGAGAGACTGGCGGATCTCCGCATATGCGCGCACGTCCGAACGCGACAGCGGTGCGATCTGGATATAGGTGATGCGACCCAGATTCTCTGGATACGTCTCAAGGAACTGGCGATAGGCGGCGAAGCGCTCGACCAGGCCCTTGCTGTAGTCGAGCCGGTCGACCCCCATCATGAGCGCTCTGCCCACCAAGCTGTCGGTCATGCGCTTGACCACCGCGCTGCCGGCCGCTTCGGCGGCTTCCCTCTGCACCGCGTCCACATCCACGCCGATCGGAAACACCTCGGCGCGAATGGTGCGCTCGCCGATGAGAATGCGTCCGTCCGCACGCAGCGCCTGCGCGCCGAACAGGTGCTCGACGCCCGAGTGGAACGCGCGCAGGTCGTTCTCCGTCTGGAAACCGACCACGTCGTAGCTGGTGAGATCGCGCAGCAGGTCCGCGTAGGGCGGCAGCACGCGCAGCATCTCGATGTTCGGAAACGGAATGTGCAGGAAGAAGCCGATCGGCCGCTGGATCCCCAACTCGCGCAGCCGCCGCCCGAGCGGGATGAGGTGGTAGTCGTGCACCCAGATCAGGTCGTTCTGCTGCAGCAGCGGCGCAAGTTTCAGAGCGAACGTGCGGTTGACGTTCTCGTAGGCGTCGTGGTCCTCGCTCGTATACCGCATTCCCTTCAGGAAATAGTGGAAGAGCGGCCACAGGACATCGTTGGAGTAGCCGTTGTAATAGCGATTGAACTCCGTACGCCGCAGCTCAATCGTGGCGTAGGTGACGCCTTCGCGGATGTGCATGTCCGGATCGCCCGGCTCTTCGTCGATCGTCTCCCCGCCCCAGCCGAACCACAAACCTCCGGTGCGCTTGAGAGCGCTGAGGACTCCGACGGCGAGCCCGCCGGGCGCCGCGGACTTACGCGGCAAGGTAATCCGGTTGGAGACACAGACGAGTCGACTCATGCGTTGAAGCTCCCTAATCGTGCGGAGCAAGTCTGACGCTTCGGCGAAGCATCCCGGTTGGCTGGTCCCGCTCAACCAGCGCCCTGCGCACTCGAACAGCGCTTACCCGCGCCCGCGCGCAGCCGCGGCATAACGGAATATAACCGATCAAGCCGAAGAAATGTTCCGGAGAAATAAGCGCTTAGCGCACTGCATCGTATTGCGGCCGCTTCGCTCCTCGAGCACGGGTCGGCTGCGAGCAAGGCCGGCGTAAACCGCAGCGCGGCGGCGGTGCGGCCGCTCGGGCGGCGAACGGAGTTAGAATCCGCGCCCCTTTCGCAGCAGACACTACAGTGGAGATGTGCGGTTTATGAAGACTCCCGTCAACGTTGCCATCACCGGCGCGGCCGGTCAGATCGGCTATGCCCTCGCTTTTCGCATCGCCTCGGGCCAGATGCTGGGCGCCGATCAGCCGGTGAATCTGCATCTGCTCGAAATCACACCCGCGCTGGGCGCGCTGCAAGGCGTGGCGATGGAGCTCAGCGACTGCGCATTCCCCACGCTGAACAGCATCGTGACGACCGACGACGCCAAGACGGCGTTCAAGGACTGCGAGGTCGCGCTGCTGGTCGGCGCACGCCCGCGCGGCCCGGGCATGGAGCGCAAGGATCTGCTGCTCGCCAACGCGCAGATCTTCTCCGCCCAGGGCAAAGCGCTCGATGCGGTCGCCAGCCGCAACGTGCGCGTGCTGGTGGTCGGCAACCCCGCCAACACCAACGCATTGATTGCGCAGCGTAACGCCCCGGGGCTGAATCCGCGCAACTTCACCGCGATGGTGCGCCTGGATCACAACCGCGCGCTCGCGCAGCTCGCCGAGAAGACCGGCTCTCACGTGACGAAGATCCGCAAGGTGGCCATCTGGGGCAATCATTCCTCCACCCAGTACCCCGATCTGCACCACGCCACAGTCGACGGCAAGGCGGCTTTGTCGCTCGTCGATCAGCAGTGGTACGCGGATTCCTTCATTCCCGTAGTGCAGCAACGCGGCGCCGCCATCATCAAGGCGCGCGGCGCGTCCTCAGCCGCCTCGGCCGCTTCCGCCGCGATCGATCACATCCACGACTGGGTGCACGGAACGCCGCAGGGCGATTGGGTGAGCATGGGTGTACCTTCCGACGGCAGCTACGGAATTCCCGAGGGCGTGATCTACGGCTTCCCCGTCACATGCAAGAACGGCGATTACCAGATCGTGCAGGGACTCGAGATCAATGAGTTCAGCCGCAAGCGCATGGACGCTACTCACCAGGAGCTGCTCGAAGAGCGCGACGGGGTGAAAGATCTCATCTGACTGCAGACGGGCCTCAGCTCCGCGCGCGCCATGCGCGCGAGCTGAGGCTGCAACGCCGGCCACGGCGAGCGCGACGTTACGTCCGCTCGCCGTTTTTCTTTTGAAGAGCGCACCGAGCCTACACTGAAGTCGGCTCGTCCGACTTGCTGGGGGGCAAGCCGCGAGCTAGTGTCCCGGAGCGCCGCAGCGCGCACGATTTGACACCGGATTGTCGGACATTCAGACCTTCGATGCAGCAGAGGTTCCCCCAGTGAGCGTCGCCATCTGGATCGCAGTGCTCCTCGCCGGCGCGCTGGTGCTCGCCTACCAGCGCGTCTCCTTGCTCACCGCCACGCTGACCTTCGGCGTCGGCCTGCTCGTGTATGCGTTCATCGGCAATGCCTCGCTCGCGTGGCTGATCGTGCTCTGGGCCGTGCTCGCCGGGCTCGTGCTGCTCAACATCGACGCGTTCCGCATCCGCTTTATCACCCGCCCGTTCCTGCGCACTTATCGTCGCATGCTGCCCTCGATGTCGCAGACGGAGAAAGACGCACTCGAGGCCGGCACGGTGTGGTGGGACGGTGAACTGTTCACCGGCGACCCTGATTGGGAAAAGCTGCTGGGGGCCGCGCCGCCGCGCCTGTCCAACGAGGAGCAGGCGTTTCTCGACGGGCCGTGCGAGGAGCTGTGCCGGATGGTGGACGACTGGGACGTCACCCATCGGCGCGCCGACCTGCCGCCGCACGTCTGGGGTTACCTCAAGAGCAAAGGCTTCTTCGCGATGATCATCCCGAAGAAGTACGGCGGCCTGGAATTCTCGACATACGCGCACTCTTGCGTGCTCGCGAAGCTCGCCAGCCGCTCGGGGTTGCTCGGCTCGACGGTGGCGGTGCCGAACTCGCTCGGGCCCGCGGAGCTGCTGCTGCATTACGGCGCGCAGGAGCAACGCGACTACTATCTGCCGCGCCTGGCGCGCGGTGATGAGGTGCCATGCTTCGCGCTCACAGGGCCGCGCGCGGGATCCGACGCAGCCTCGATTCCCGACACAGGCGTGGTGTGCCGCGGAACATACGAAGGCCGCGAAGTCCTCGGACTGCGGCTGAACTTCTCGAAGCGCTACATCACGCTGGCGCCGGTCGCAACTGTGATCGGGCTCGCCTTCCGGCTCTACGATCCCGATCGCCTGCTTGGCGACGAGCGCACCGACTATGGCGTCACCTGTGCGCTGGTGCCGTGCAACACACCAGGCGTGACCATCGGCCGGCGCCACTTTCCGCTGAACGTGCCGTTCCAGAACGGCCCCATCCAAGGAAAGGATGTGTTCGTGCCGCTCGATTTCATCATCGGCGGGCCGAAGATGGCCGGCCAGGGTTGGCGCATGCTCGTCGAGCAGCTTTCCGTGGGCCGCTGCATCTCCCTGCCCTCGAACGCCACCGGCGCCTGCAAAGCCGCGGTGTTCGCCTCGGGCGCGTATGCGCGCATCCGTCGTCAGTTCAACGTACCGATCGGCAATTTCGAAGGCGTCGCCGATGTGCTGGCGCGCATGGCCGGGCTCACGTACATCATGGATGCGGCGCGCTCGGTCACCGCAGGCGCGATCGACGGCGGCGAGAAGCCGTCGGTGCCTTCGGCGATGCTCAAGTACCACCTCACCGAATACGGCCGCATAGTGGCGAACGACGCGATGGACGTGCACGGCGGCAAAGGCATCTGCCTGGGGCCGAAGAACTATCTCGGGCGCGGTTATCAGCTCGTTCCGGTAGGGATCACGGTGGAAGGCGCGAATCTGCTCACTCGCAGCCTCATGATCTTCGGCCAGGGCGCCATCCGCTGTCATCCCTTCGTGCTGCGCGAGATGAACGCCGCCCGCGACAAGGACAAGCGGCGCGGCCTGAAGGATTTCGACGCGGCGCTGTTCGGTCACATCGGCTTCACGATCAGCAACGCGGCGCGCTCGCTGGTCATGGCGCTCACCCTGGCGCGCTTCTCCCGCGTGCCGGAAGGACCGACGCAGCGCTTCTATCAGCACATCAATCGCTTCAGCGCTTCGTTCGCCTTCGCCACGGACGTGGCGATGCTCACGCTCGGCGGCTACCTGAAGAAGAAGGAAAGCCTCTCGGGCCGACTCGGCGACGTGCTGTCTTGCATGTATCTGGCCTCCATGGTGCTCAAACACTACGAGAACCAGGGCCGTCCGGAGGAGGACCTGCCGCTCGTCGAATGGGCGTGCCGCTCGCTCCTTTATAAGGCCCAGGAGCAGTTGCACGGCTTTCTGCGCAATTTCCCGAACCGCTTTCTCGCAGGCTTCATGCGCTTCTTCATCTTCCCGCGCGGACGCACGTACTACGCGCCGGCCGATCCGCTGGCGCATGAGGTTGCAGAGCAGATTCTGCGGCCCACCGCGACGCGCGATCGTCTGACGCACGGCGTGTATCGCACGGTCGAACCGAGCAATCCGCTCGGACAGCTCGCCGAAGCAATGGCGTTGGCCGACTCCGCCGAGCCGCTGCAGAAGCGCGTACGCGTGGAGGGAGTGAAGACCGGCCGGGTGACGGCGCTCGATCTGCCGGGGCAGATTCAGCAGGCGCTGGCCGCCGGCGTCCTCACGGAGTCCGAGGCCGCGATGCTCCTCGACTACGATCGCCGCGTAATGGACATCGTGCACGTCGACGACTTCGCTCCCGAAGAGCTCGCCGCGGGCCGCCAGCCCGAAGAGGAGCCTCGCGCCGCGCGCGTCAGCAACGCGTGAGATCTTCGCTGCGCGAGACGGTTCAGCGAGGCTAGAATCGACGGCGCGATCGTCGCCAGCACTGTAAGAGTGAAATTCGGCCTGGAGCGCATGTAATCGCCGGCGCGCGGCGCCAGGCGTAGCAACAGACCCGCCATGTCGAGCGCTCGCGCCATCCTCCATGTCGACATGGATGCGTTCTACGCTTCGGTCGAAGCGCACGACGATCCGACCCTGCGGGGCGAACCGCTGATCGTCGGCGGTCTGGGCGGACGCGGCGTGGTGGCCGCCGCCAGTTACGAAGCGCGGAAGTTCGGTGTGCATTCGGCGATGCCGATGCGCGAAGCCCTGCGCCGCTGTCCGCACGCGATCTGTGTTCGCCCGCGGTTCGCTCGCTACAAGGAGGTTTCGTCAGTCGTCTTCGGCGTGTTCCGCGAGTTCACGCCCGTGGTCGAAGGCCTGTCGCTCGACGAGGCGTTCCTGGACGTTACGCGCAGCCAGACCGCGCTAGGCGAGGCCGCCAGCATCGGCGCGCAGATCAAGTCGCGTATACGCGAGCGCACCGGACTCACCGCATCCGTAGGCGTAGCGCCAAACAAGCTGGTTGCGAAGATCGCCTCGGATCTGCGCAAGCCGGACGGCCTGGTGATAGTGCGGCCCGACGAAGTAGGAGCGCTGCTCGATCCGCTGCCGATCCGTCGTTTGTTCGGCGTAGGCGCCAAGACCGCGAGCCGCCTGGAGGCGCTGGGCGTACGAACGTTGCAAGAGCTGAGGACCGCGCCCGACGCCGTACTGCGCCCGGTATTCGGCGCGTACGTAGCGCTGATGAAAGCACGCGCGGCCGGCGTCGACGATCGCCCAGTAATCGCGGATTGGGATGAGAAACGCATCTCCGCGGAAGAGACGTTCGCAACCGATCTCATCGGCCGCCAGCGGCTGCACGCGGAACTCGCGAGACTGAGCGACCGCGTGGCCGAGCGAGTGCGTTCGCGCGGATGGCTGGCCGGAAGGGTCATCGTCAAGATCCGCCGCAGCGATTTCCGCACATATACGCGTCAACACACAATCCGGCCCCCGACGCAGGACACTGCGCCGCTGGCGCGCGCCGCCGCACAGTTGCTGGAGGAGTGGCTCGGGGAACAACCGCACGCGGCCATTCGGCTGCTCGGCGTCGGGGCCAGCGAACTGACGCGTGCGCCGCAGCTCGATCTCTTCTCGGCGCCCGAGGCGACGCGCAACCGGCATCTGGACGCCGCGGTGGACAACATCCGCAAGAAGTTCGGGGATGGCGCGGTGCGAAGGGGGAGCTCGCTGAAGGGGAGAAGCGGATAGTCCTCTGAACTAACCGCTAACCGCTTTTTCCTGGCCTGATCAGCTTGCGCAGCTCCGCCCGACGCGCGTGCAACCGATGCGAAACCGCTGGCGTGCTGCTGGCGCCGCCGATCTCCGCCGCAATCAATTGGGCTCCGAGTAGCTGCGTCATGTGCAAGCGGCGCTGGTCGCCGGCCGCAGCGAACCGGACGAGATCTGGCCAGAACACCGGGTTGGTCGGCCATCGCGGCGCCAGCAACGCCGGATAATCCGCTGCAATTCGCTGTATGCGCCACAGCGGCGCCGAAGCCAGGCGCTTGATCGTGCTCGAGGGCATCGCGTAGAGCATGCGCGCCGCGAGCGGATTGCCGCTTGCAACGTGCCAAGCGTGCAGCAGTGCGATCCGGCAGAAGGACGCCTGCAACGGCGAGCGGGAATGCGAGTCGTAGCGCGTCGCGACGCTTCCGCCATCCGGTTCGCAGATCGCGCGCCAGAAGCCCTCGTCTTCGAATCCGAGCGAATACAACGTGAACGGCGCCGCCGCCATGGCCCGGCGCGCTTCGGTCCGCGCAGCCTGCAGCGCGCATACCAGCGCAGGAGGCAGATCCGGCGAGCGCTCAGCGTCCGCCACTTCCGGAGCCGAGGAGCAGAGCAGCTCCAGGTAATCGAAGTTGAGCTCACCGACGCGCTCCAGCAAGCCGGCGTCGAGGACGGGCGCTGCACGGCCCGTCGCCTGTTCCCTGGCGATGTGCGACATGATGCATTCCATTGCGTGGCGAGAGATGCGCCCATTTATAAACGGGCCTTCCGTGCGTCGTCAATTTCCAGCACACTTCCTCTGCGGGCGCACAGGGCGTGCGCCCGTTCCCGGCTTCACGCCGCCATCGACAAGGAGCGTCCATGCACATCAGCAACGACCGATACTTCCTCGAACGCGAACGCCACGACTTGGCGCTACGCATGATTCGCCACGAAGCACGCACGCACACCATCCGCGCATGCACGGGGCTGTCAGACGACCGGATCCGCGGGCTGTACAGAACGTACGCGAGCCACGCGCCGGAGTCGCCGGTGCGCAGACGGCGCGGCAAGTCGCCGCGCTGCGCCGCCTTCTTTCTGCGCAACGTCCGCACACAGTACGAAGCATCGCTGCTGGCGAGCACGTTCGCCGCGTTCGGGCTGTTGGACGCCGCGCAGGCGACGCCCGGAACGCTGCAGTCGGCGCGGCTGTTCTGCGACGCTTACGAGACCCACCGGCAGCTGGTGCGCGGCGCCGACATCTCCTTCGAGCACGCATGGTTCCTCCTGCAGGCGCTCACGCGCCGCGATGCGCTGCGTTACGAGCGCTGCAGACGCTGCGAAACCCGGTACTTGCGCGAGGCGCCGCTGGCGTTGCGGCGCGCGTGTCCGGCTTGCAAGCTGAAGGGGCGGCCGGCCAGGCGCTCGACACAATTAACCGCACCGGGTAAGCGCTGAACGAGCGCTATTCGATCGGGAGCCGCAGCTTCCATCCTGCTGCGCTGGTTGCTGCAGGCTCGATCCGCGCTTGGCTGGGGATCACGCCGGAACTGCTCGATGCTGCGGGCGACTCCTTGCGAGGATCCTCCGCCGACCCCATGTCGGCGCGATAGACTTGCGTCCTGCGCACTCGGCCGGCGTGCTCCCGCCGGCCAAACGCCCGGCGGCGTCGTCGCTCGCCGGGCGCCGAACGCCGCCATGCAAAAGACGCCCAACATTCTCGCCGGTCCGTATCTCGAACGTGCAGCGCACTGGCGCAAGGACGAAGCGCGCGTTCTCGCGGCGCTCGAAGACGCCGGCGCGCTGTTCGTGCCGGTTTGGCGGATGCGGAACGTGATCGCCTGGCGCCGCGATGAGGCCAGAGCCTACTTCGTGCACGGGCGCAGCGGCTTGTTGGAACGAATCACAGGCGATTACATCCTGCTGGGCGAATTTCACGGACGAGCCTGTTTCGCAGTGGAGTTGGCCGGCGATGCGCCGCCCGAATTCGAGCCAGGCTGCCAATTCCAGGATCTTCGCCTGATCGCGGGCGATCTCCCGCAAGAAGAGGCCGGCGTGCTGGCGTACGCCCGGGCCATGCTGCAATGGCGCGAGCGGCGCCGGTTCTGCGGCCGTTGCGGCGCGCCCACGACGGCGCTTCAGGCCGGCCATGTGCTTCGCTGCAGCGATCCAGGCTGTGCATCCGATGAGTTCCCGCGCATCGATCCGGCCGTAATCGTGCTTGTGACGGACGGCCAGCGCGCGCTGCTCGGGCGGCAGTCGAGCTGGCCGCCGGGCCGTTACTCGACCATCGCCGGCTTCGTTGAGCCGGGCGAAAGCCTGGAGGACGCGGTGGTGCGCGAGGTCCGCGAGGAGACCGGGGTGGAGGTCGGCGCCGTGGATTACCACTCCTCTCAGCCCTGGCCGTTCCCGTCGTCTCTCATGCTCGGCTTTTCCGCGCGCGCCGTGCGCACCGATATTTCGCGCCAGGACGGGGAGCTCGAGGACGCCCAGTGGTTCACCCGGCAACAGATCGCCGCGGGCGCAGCGGCGCTGCCGACCACGCATTCGATCTCCTTCCGGCTGATCGAGGACTGGTACGACGCTGGAGCGCGTACGCCTTTGCGCTGCGAGCCGAACGTGCGGATGTGGGGACAGAAGCGGATAGCGGGATAGCGGATAGCGGTTAGTCGGAGGGAACTCGGCCACGCACCTCTGAGAAAATGAGCGGCGTACAATGCCGCTCGCAGCCGGCCGGAGAGAAGGATTCAGCCGCGGTTGGCTTGCGGCCCCCTACCATCCGCTATCCGCTATCCGCTATTCGCTATCCGCTCCATTTCCATGTGCCTGCTCGTCCTCGCCTGGAAGCATCACCCGCGCTATCGCCTGATCCTGGCGGGCAATCGCGACGAGTTCCATGACCGCCCCGCAGCGCCGCTCGGTTGGTGGCAGGACGATCCGCGCATACTCGCCGGCCGGGATCTCAAGGCCGGTGGAACTTGGCTCGGCGTGGCGCGCTCCGGACGCTTCGGCGTGGTGACCAACTATCGCGACCTGCAGGCGCCGGTTGAAGGCGCGCCGTCCCGCGGGCAGCTTGTCCCCCGATTTCTGACGGGAGCGACCTCCCCGAAGGAATTCCTCGACGATCTGCGCGGCGCGGCGCCCCGCTACTCCGGATTCAACCTGCTGGTCGGCGGCTCACGCGCTCTCTACTACTACTCCAACCGCGGCCCCAACGCTCCTGCGCCGCTCGCGCCCGGCGTCTACGGACTGAGCAACCATCTGCTCGATACATCATGGCCGAAGCTGACGCGCACTCGCGAACGGTTCGAGGCCCTGCTCAGGGGCGCTGAGATCGCCGCAGACGACCTGTTCGTGATGCTCAGCGATCGCCAGCAGGCGGCCGCGGAGCACTTGCCCTCCACCGGCCTGCCGCCCGACTGGGAGCGGGTCGTCTCGGCGCCATTCATCGTGGACCCGCGCTACGGCACGCGCTGCTCCAGCGTCCTGCTGATCGAGCGCAATGGGCGCACGCTGCTGCACGAGCGGCGCTTTGATCCGCAGGGCGTGCAGATAGGAGCCTCGCGCTTCGAATTCACCGCCGCCGAGGATGCGCCAGAGATTTGGGTGGAGGCGGAAGATCCGGACGAGGCCGTCGCCGGAGACTCTTCCTTCGATTCCTCGCCGGAGTGACGACGCCGGGGCGAACGCGTCATGGCGACTCCTCAACCCACACGGATCGCCTCCCCGGCCGATGAAGCGCCTCGCCGGCGCCCGGTGAATCCGTGAGCGCGTCGACCGCGCTTCGGGTCGCCGCACCGCTGCGCCGCGCCCGCGTCCGGGCCGCCGCGCTACTCGCAAGCGCCTGCGCCTTCTGCAGCATGCCGGCGACGGCGGACATCGAAATCGTGATTCCCGATGTGAGCGCCGCCGTCGAGAACAACGTGCGCACGTTCCTGAGCCTGACGCGCTACGCCGATCGCGACGATGTCGACGTCGAAACGATGGCTCGCTTGCAGCGTCGGATCGTGAACGAGACGCGCGAAGCGCTGCAGCCTCTTGGCTACTACGAGCCGGACGTGTCATGGCGAACCGAACAGAACGGTTCTTCCTGGCGCGTGACGATTCACATCATCCCGGGACGGCCCGTGCGCCTTTCGCAGGTCGAGATCGACGCAAGCGGACCCGGCGCCGATCACCGTCCATTGCGCGAGCTTCTGCAAGCGCAGGTCTTGAAGCCGGGCTTGCGGCTGAACCACGGCGCCTACGAGCGTGTAAAGTCCGATCTTCTGCGCACGGCGCGCAACGAGGGCTACCTCGACGCGCGGTTCACGCGCAATGAGCTGATCATCGATCGCGCCGAGCGCCAGGCGAACGTGCACCTGCATCTGGACACCGGGCCGCGCTACAGCTTCGGCGAGATATCGATCGCGCAAGACGCCATCGACGAGGCGCCGATGCGCCGCATGTTGCGCATGCGACGCGGCGATCCCTACACGCTCGATGCGCTGCTGCGCACGCAGTACGTGCTGGACGACAGTCTGTACTTCGATAACGTCGCCATCGAGAGCGGCGAGCTCGACCGTGAGTCGCTGACCGTGCCGGTGAGCATCACGGCGGATCCCGCCCGCAAGCATCGCTTCGCGACCAGCCTGGGTTATGGGACCGACACGCGCGTGCGCGGACGATTCACCTGGAACAACCGGCGAGTGAACCACGCCGGGCATCGCTTCAGCATGCAATTGCTCGGCTCCTCCGTGGTCAAGGAGCTGTCGGCCCGCTACGCCATTCCAGTGATGGACGTGGCGCTCGAAAAGCTCGAGTTCACTGCTTCGCTCAGCGAGGAGGAGTTCGGCGACGCGCTGAGCCAGCGCGCCCAGATCGGCGCGGGGCTCACGCAGACCATGGGCCGGTGGCAGCGCGTGCTGTTCCTGCGCGCGCTGAACGAAACGAGCACTGTCGGCGCGGAGCCCTCACAGACCGACTTCCTGCTGATTCCCGGCATCAGCTACTCGAGCCTGCCGAGCTATGTGGTCGGCGGACGGGCGCGGCCGTATTTCCTGTACGCGGAGCTGCGCGGCTCGCCGAGCACCTTGGGTTCGGATTCCTCGTTCCTGCAAATCAGGGCGCAGGGCGAGCGCATCTTCGATCTCGGTCCGCTATGGACGCTGCGCCTGCGCGCCGAGATCGGCGCCAGCCGCGTCGCGGACTTCTCGCGCCTGCCGGTTTCGCAACGATTCTTCGCCGGCGGCGAGCGCAGCGTGCGCGGCTTCGCCCTCAATGAGCTCTCGCCGAAAGACGAGACCGGCGCCAGCATCGGCGGCGAAAATCTGGCTGCCGGATCCATCGAGCTGACGCGCGCCCTGCCGCGCAACTTCGGGGTCGCGGCGTTCTACGACATCGGCAACGCGTTCGACAGCTTCGCCGATCCGCAGTTCGAGTATTCAGTGGGGCTGGGCGTGCGCTACAACGTGGCCGTAGCGAGCTTCGGCGTAGACGTCGCGCAGGCGCTCTCCGAGTCGGGACGCAGTCCGCGCGTACACCTGTTCATATCGACGCAGTTCTGATCCGGCAATGGGGAAACGCCTGCTCATCGCCGTGATCGTCCTCCTTCTCGCGCCGATCGCGCTGCTTGCGACTCTGCTCTACACGCCCTGGGGATTGCAGTTGATCGCCCAACAACTGCCGCGCCTCGAGCGCTACGGCGTCTACATTCAAGGGGTGTCCGGTACGCTGTCCGGGCCGCTGCACGTCGAGCGCTTCGAGCTACAGCATCCGCGCGTGCACATCGTCTCTCATGACATCGTGGCGGATCCGCAGCTTCGTGGGTTGCTGCTGCAAACTGTGCGCGCGGCCTCGGTGTCGGCGCGTGACACGATCGTGGAAATCCGTGCGGCGGACCTGCCGCCGAGCAACAAGCCGCCGCGCTTCTTGCCCAGCTTCATGCGTGTGGACGTGCGCTCAGTGACGCTGCAGAAGGTTCGCTACGTCCATCTCAACGGCGCGACCATCGATGCGGATCATGTGCGTGGACGCGTAACGATCACCTCTCGCCGACTGCGCGTGCGCGAATTCGATGTGACCGCTCCGCAATTCGAGGCGGCGGGCGACCTGCGGCTGGCCGCAGGCGAGCCGCTTTCGATGCACGGCCGTGCGACCGGCCGCCTGCGCCTGCCGCGCGCGCAGCTTGGGATCGATGCAGCGGTGAGCGGCCCTATCGATCGCCTGGCGATCGAAGGCGTATTGCGCGAACCGCAGCGCGCAACACTCGACGCGCTGTACACGCGTCGCGAGGAGGGTTGGCGGTTGGCCGGCGAAGTGCGCTCGCACGCCTTCGAGCTCGACGCGTTTCTCGATCGGCCGGCCGTCTCGCTGCGCGAGGTTGCGCTGCAGTTCGTGGCCGACCCGGAGGAAATCCGCGCCGCGGGTCAGGTGGGCGTCCAGGAGCAGGGCTCTGAGGAACGCGCCTGGGACGTCGCTCTGGACGCGCGCGGACGCTACGCCGACCGTCTGCTGCAGATCACCAGCGCCGATCTGGCGCTCAAGGGCGCGCCGAGCCGCGTCCACGCATCGGGCAGCATCGCGTTCGCAGGCGCGGCGCCCGAACTGGATGTGGCCGCCCGCTGGACCTCGCTGCAGTGGCCGCTCACAGGCGCGGCGCTGGTCGTCAGCGAGCGCGGATCGGGGACGCTGCGCGGAGCCATGCCGTACGAGTTCACCGTCGACGCCCAGGTGGAGGGCTCCGCTCTGCCGATGATGCGCGGCGAAGCGCGCGGCCGTCTTTCGCGCGAGCAACTGCGCGTCGACGGCTATCGAATCGATGCGCTCGACGGGGTGCTGCGAGGCGCAGGAACGCTGCGCTGGGGGACGCCGCACGCCTGGGATCTCTCGGTCTCCGCTACCGACGTCGACCCGGCCATACTGCATTCCGAGCTTCCTGGACGACTGAGCTTCGCCGCACAAGGCAGCGGCTCAGGTTGGGACCGCCGCGCCGATTTCGACGTGCGGGTAGAGCATTTGAGCGGCGTGCTGCGCGCGCAGCGCGTCGCCGGTTCAGGCGCCGTTCGACGCAACAGGAAAGACTGGACCGTCGCGGGTCTGGACCTGCGCTTCGGCTCGGCGACCCTCGCGCTGGAAGGAAGCTGGGGGGAGCTCGTGGATCTGCGCTGGAACCTGCACGCGCCGTCTCTGGCCCAGATATTGCCGCAGGCGCTCGGATCGCTCGAATCGAGCGGCGCCATAAGCGGCCTTCGGGCCAGTCCGCGCATCTCGGCAGTTGCACGCGGCGGCAAGCTCCGCTACGGCGAATGGTCGGCCGACAGCCTGTATATCGACGCCGACGTCGACGCCTCGAATGAACGGCCGTCTCGCCTGCTCGTGCAAGGCGCCGGAATCGGGCGCAACGCGGCCGCGCTCGGCGAACTGCGCATCGAGGGTGAAGGCCGAGCGGAAAATCACCGACTCGACGTGGCGCTGACAGGCGTCGCTCCCGGGCCGCGCGGCGCGCCGGCGCGCGCCAGTCTGCAGATCGCCGGCGTCTACCGCGAGGAGCAGTGGAACGCGACGATTGAATCGGCCCGCCTCACGCGAGCCGGCCGCGAGGAGCATCCGCTGGAGCTCGCCGAGCCTGCCGCGCTGCTCGTCTCCGTTCGAGACGCGCAGCTCGAGAGCCTGTGCCTGAACGTCGGCGCCGGTCGCATCTGCGCTGAAGGCGCCTGGCGGCGCGACGGAGCGTGGAACGCCGTGCTCGCCGGCTACGAGATCCCGCTTGCGCTGGTGCTGCCGCCGAGCGGCGAGCAGGCCGAGTTCGCCGGCAGAATCGAAGGGCGCATACGAGTAAACGGCGCGCCCGGCCAGCTGTGGCAGGGCGACGCCGGCATGCGCATCATCGATGCTGCGATCATTCATCGCCCGCCTGGGGTGGAAGCGCAGCGGCTCGATCTCGGCGCCGGCGGTCTCGGCGCGAAAGCCACGCCCGAACGCATCGACTTCTCGTTCGGCGTGCAGGCGTTCGCCGACACCTTCCTGTACGCGAACGCGCAGATTCAGCGCGAGCCGGGCGTCGCCCTGACCGACGCGCCGCTGACCGGCGACATACGCGCGCGCGCCTCGGACGCGAACATGCTGCCGCTGGTGTTTCGCGAGATCGACCACGCCGCCGGCGTGCTGAGCGCAAACGCGACGCTCGGCGGCGCGCTGGGAAAGCCCGAGATCAACGGGCGCATCGAGCTGAGCAATGGCGAATTCGATTCCTATCGCGTGAATCTCGCGCTGCGCGAGCTGAACCTCGCGGCCGACCTCGCCGGCAACGCACTCAGCTTCCGCGGCGACGGCCGGGCCGGCGAGGGCCGGCTGGCGGTAGACGGGCGATTCGCCTGGAACGGCGGAATCTCGCGCGGAGAGATGCGGCTGCGCGGCGATTCGCTGCTGCTGGCGGACCTGCCGGAGTACCGCGTGGTCGCCTCGCCCGATCTGCGCTTCCAGATCGAAGGCGAGCAGATGCGCGTCGCCGGAGACGTGACGATCCCGAGCGCCTCGGTGCAGCCCGATCGACTCACCGGCGCAGTGCGTGCGTCCCCGGACGCCCGCTACGTCGATGAGCATCCGGCCGAGCGCACCGGACGCTTCGCAGTGCAGAGCGAAATACGCGTCAGGATGGGCGAGGACGTACGCGTGAACGCTTTCGGTCTCGAGGGCCGCATCACTGGCGCGGTGCTCGTGACCGCACGCACCGACGACACGCCCATGGGCAGGGGTGAGCTGTCCGTCATCGAGGGACGCTACCGCGCGTACGGTCAGAACCTCGAGATCAGCCGCGGGCAATTGCTGTTCGATGCTTCGCCGCTCGATGACCCGGGGCTGGACATCGAAGCGCGCCGGCGCATAGACACGACGACCGTGGGACTGAACGTCCGCGGCACGCTGCAGGAGCCGCGTCTCACGCTGTTCTCGGACCCGTCGATGCCGCAATCGCAGATTCTCGCCTGGCTGCTGACCGGCAAGTCGAACGACGCCGTTCGGGCCTCGGACGCCGACGCGATCGGCGCGGCGCGCGACACCCTCGCGCTGCAAGGCGGCGGATTGCTCGCTTCGCAGATCGGGCGGCGCATCGGGCTGGACGAAGTCGGCGTGGAGAGCTCGGTCGATACGGCCGGAGAAGCGAACTCCGCGTTGGTGCTGGGCAAGTTCCTCTCGCCGCGCCTGTTCATCAGTTACGGCATATCACTGACCGAATCGATCAACACGCTGAAGCTGCGCTACACGATCAGCGACCGCTGGGTCTTGCGCACGGAAGCGGGAGAGCGTCAAAGCGCGGACCTGGAGTTCACGATCGAGCGCTGAGGCGTCGAAAGCTGCATCGCGCGGGGCTCAATCGAATTCGGTCGGCCACTGCGGGTTGCTTGCGTGCTCGTACATGCGACGGATCTGAGCCTCGGTCGTCCGTCCCGTCGACAGCTCCGGCAACGCATCGAGCGGCATGAAAGCGACTTCCGTCGTTTCATAGCTGGTGCGCAGCTCACCGCCGGTGATCTCGCACAGGAAGAAGAACTTCCACGCGTGGAACAGGTACGCAGGGTGATTGTGCTTGTTGCGGTCGTAAACGGCGGCTAGCTTGACCGCGCGCGCCGTGAAGCCCGTCTCCTGCTCGATCTCCTTCTCCACCGCGCGGGCGGGCGAGTCGTTGACGTCGGCCCAGCCCCCGGGCAGCGTCCATTTGCCGTCGGCGCGCTCGCGCACCATGAGCGCCTGCTCGCCTCGAAAAATGGCGCCGCGCACGTCGATCTTGGGGGTGGCGTAGCCGTCCTCGACGAACCAGGCCTCACGAACGGCCGCCGCGCTGTGCGAACTATCGTCGGCCAGCAACTGTGCGGCGATGTCCGCAATCTCGCGATAGCGCTCGCGATCATATTCCTCGGCCGTGAAATGCAAGCCTGTCTGCGCGAGCGCGAGTAGACGGCGACTCAGGTGGAGCGTGTTGGACATGGCGTCTCGCAGGCTTCCGATTACGAAGCAGGAAGTGACCGGTGACTGGCGGGCCGAGGCGAATGTTCCGCACTGATGACTCCATTGACAACCTGTGCATATTTATGCAACATGCGCGCGTTTTTATGCACAGTTGGAACGCCTGACGCCGCCTCGTCCATGGCCGCCGAACTTCACCAAGCCGTCGCGCGCCGCGCCGTGATCCTCAGGATCATCCGCGAGCAGACCATCCGCAACCAGGAGGAGCTGGTGAAGGCGCTGCGCAAGCATGGTTTCGAGGCGACGCAGTCGAGCGTGAGCCGCGACTTGCGCGAGATCGGAGTCGCCAAGGCCGGCGACCACTACATCGCACCGGCCGACGGCGCCGCCCTCAATCCTTTCGCGGCGGTGGCGAACTTCGTGCTCGCGGTGCGCACCGCCGGCCCGTCGCTCACGGTGGTCAAGACCACGACCGGCACGGCGCAGAGCGTCGCGGTCGCGATCGACAAAGCCAACTGGCCCGAGATCGTCGGCACGCTATCCGGCGACGACGCCATTTTCATCGCCACCGAGGACGCCCGTGACCAGCGCAAGCTGACGGGCCGGCTTCGTGAGATTTTTGGAGTGGGGGGAGGAGGAAGCGGTTAGCGGCTGGCGGTCAGGGTTAGTGGGCGCACGTCCTGTTCGCCCTTCATCAAGCCGACCGCACTCCTGACTGCTCCGCTTTACGCCCCATCAGTCCCACCAACCGCTGACCGCTCTTCACCATGCCTGCATCGCTTCCATCCGGCTCCGAGCCCATTCTCCTCGCCTTCTCCGGCGGCCTCGACACCTCATTCCTGGTCCCGTGGCTGCGAGAGAACTACGACCGACCGATCATCACCGTCACGGTGGACACCGGCGGCATCGACGCCGAGGCGGCCAAGACGCTCGACCAGCGCGCTCGTGCGCTCGGCGCGCAGGATCACGTGCTGATCGAGGCGCGGTGCGACTACTTCGATCAGGTCATCAAGTACCTGATCATGGGCAACGTGAAGCGCGGCCAGATGTACCCGCTGTGCGTAGGCGCCGAGCGCGTCATGCAGGCGCAGACGATCGCCGAGTACGCGCGCAAGATCGGCACGCACGTGGTCGCACACGGCTGTACGGCGGCCGGCAACGATCAGGTGCGTTTTGAAGTCGCCTTGCGCACGCTCGCGCCTGAGCTCACGATCCTGGCGCCCGTGCGCGATGAGGCCTTCAAACGCCCCGAACAGCTTGAGTACCTCAAAAAGCGCAAGCTCACTATTCCGCCGTACGGCGCTGCGTACTCGGTGAACCGCGGGCTGTGGGGCGTCACGATCGGTGGGCAGGAGACGCTCACCTCCGAGGGCTCGATCCCCGATCACGCATGGGTGCTCTCGAAGAACGCCTTCACCAACCCGCAACCGCCCGAGACGCACACCATCGGCTTCGCACAAGGCGCGCCGTGCAGTCTTGACGGCGTGCAGCTCGATCCGGTCCCGCTGATCGAGAAGCTCGAAGCGATCGGCGCGAAGTTCGGCGTGGGCCGCGGCATTCACTTGGGCGACACGATCATCGGCACGAAAGGTCGGGTCGCTTTCGAAGCGCCGGCCGCGGAAGTGCTCATCAGCGCCCATCGCGAGCTCGAAAAGCTCGTCATGACCGGCCGCCAGCAGCGCATCAAAGAGATGCTGGCCGGCCCCTACGGCGATCTCGTCCATGAGGGCCAGCATCTCGATCCGGTATGCCGCGACATTGAAGCGCTGTTCATCGCCTCGCAGGCGCGCGTGAGCGGTGAGGTGAAAGTGCTGTATCGACCTGGCGTCGCCTTCGTCGAAGGCGTGAAGTCGCCCTATTCGCTCATGGCGGCTTCGAAAGGCGTATACGGCGAAGCGGCCGGCGAATGGACGGCCGCTGATGCGCTCGGCTTCTCCAAGATGGTCGGGTTGCCGGGCATGTTCTGGGCGCGGGCGGGAAAGCAGTGAAAACCGTAATCGTCGACAAGGTCGCCTCCATCACCCAGGCGCTCAACCTCGGGCGGGAGCTGCGGGTCTCCACCAGCAACATCCCGTGCGAGGAAGGCGTGGTGCTGGTGGTCGAAATCCTCAGCAACAAATCCACCTACAACACGCTGGAGCTCACCAGCGGCCGCATGGCCAAAGTCTCCAAAGGCGATGTGATCGTGGGCGCGCTCGGCCATCGCCAGGCGTTGTTCGGCTACTCCGGACATCTGCCCGAATCCGTGCAAGCAGGCGACATCCTGCAAGTGCTCAACATCGGCGGCGTGCTCGGCGTTTGCGACTCGGCGAATCCCGACAAAGGCCGGCCGTTCGATGCGCGGGTCATCGGCGTGGTGCTGCAGTTTCCGTACCTCGGAGAACGTATCGGCGTGCCGGCGCGCGTCGGCCACAAACGACTCGCTCTCGACGCCACGCTCAACACGCGCGGGGCGCCGGTCGTCGCGCTCGCGGGCACCTGCATGGAGGCCGGCAAGACGGCGGCCGCCTGCCAGATCGTCGCGCGCATGCGCCATCGCGGCTTGAACGTGCACGCCTTCAAGGCCACCGGCGTCTCGCTCCGACGCGACATCCTGGCGATGGAAGACGCCGGCGCGCGACGCAGCATGATTTTCACCGATCTCGGCGTCGTGACGACCACCGCGAAAACCGGCCCGGCCCTGACACGAGCATTGCTCAGCGAAATGTCGCAGGGCGAGCCTGACCTGATCATCTTCGAGCTGGGCGACGGTCTACTCGGCGCCTACGGCGTCGAGGCGATTCTCTCCGCGCCGGACATTCGTCAGGCGCTCACGTCGGTGGTGCTGTGCGCCAACGATCCGGTGGCCGCCTGGGGAGGCGTGAAGCTGCTGCGCGAGCAGTTCGGGATCGAGCCCTCGGTGGTCACCGGTCCAGCCACCGACAATGCGGTCGGCGTGAACATCATCCGCGAACGACTCGGCGTGCCGGCGTTCAACGCCATCACCGACGGCGTCGCACTCGGCGACCGCGTGATCGAATCGCTGGGCCTGGCGAGCCGCTCGGCGAAGCCGGCGGACTGACCGACGCCCCTCGCCATCTATGCAGTGACCGAGATGACTCAACGCACCGAAAAAATTCCGGCGTTCGTACTGGGAGGCACCGGCTATGTCGCCGGCGAGCTGCTGCGGCTGATCGCTGCGCATCCGCACTTTGCACTGAGCGCCGCGCTGTCGGACAGCCAGCCCGGGGAGCCGATCGCCAAGTCCTTCCCGCACCTGGCGCCCGCGTATCCGACGCTTGCGTTCTCGAGCCTCGATGAAGTGAAACAGCTCGTCGGCGACGCACCTCGCAGTGCGATCCTTTCAGCTGCGCCGCATGGTGTGGCCGCCAAGCTGATCGATGAACTGCTCACGGCCGCAGAGACGCAGAACTCGGACGCTCGCATCGTCGACATCTCCGCGGATTATCGCTACACGAGTGCGGCCGCATATGAGGCGGTTTACAAGCACTCGCACGGCGCGCCCCAGCGCATCCCGCAGTTCACGTGTGCGCTCCCCGAACACCTCGACGCCGTAAGCACGGCGCATGTTGCGCACCCGGGATGCTTTTCGACGGCCGCCCTGCTCGCCAGCGTACCGATCCTGAAGCTCGGGCTGGCGCAGCCGCGAATATTCATCTCGGGTGTGACCGGCAGTACTGGCTCGGGCCGCACGCCCACCGCGGGTACACATCATCCGCAGCGTCACAGCGACATGTACGCTTACAACGCGCTGGCTCATCGGCATGCGCCGGAGATCCAGGCGCTCGCGCAGGCCTCTTCAGGGGTGGAAGCCAGATTCAGCTTCGTGCCGCACTCCGGCCCCTTCGCGCGCGGCATCCATGTCACCGTGCAGGCCGAGGCGAAGCGCAACGTACAGACGCCCGAGTTGCTCGATGCACTGAGAGAATTCTATCGTGGCCGACCTTTTGTGCGGGTGACTGCCGAGCTGCCTCATATCAAACACGTGGCGGCCAGCAACTACGCATACGTCAGCGGCGTCGCCAACGGCGAGACCCTCGCCGTGATGTGCGCGATCGACAATCTGACGAAGGGCGCCGCGGGCGGCGCCATGCAGTGGCTCAATCGGCTGTTCGGGTTCGATGAAACCAGCGGACTGACGGCGCCTGCGGCGGGCTGGACGTGACGGGGGAGGAAGCGTTCAGCGATCAGTGGAACGGCGGGCGATGACCCGACGTCGCAACCAATGTAGCGACCAACTGACCACCAGCTCCAACAGCCGCTTCTTTTCACCGGACCTGCACGCCACACCAAACCTGCTGACCGCTTCTTTATGAAAAACCACCTCGCTCCCGTCTTCGCGCAGTTCCCGCTGGAGGTCGCCGATGCACGCGGCGTGTACCTGTACACCCCCGAGGGCCGACGCGTACTCGATTTGTACGGCGGCCATGCGGTGGCCGCGCTCGGCTACGGACACCCGCGCTGGATCGAGGCATTGACGACGCAGGCGCGCACGCTGTGCTTCCAGTCGAATGCGGCGCCGCTCGAAGTGCGCAACCGCGCAGCGGCCAAGCTGGCGCAGTTCTGCGGACTGGGTCTGGACACCGTCTTCTTCGTGAACTCCGGCGCCGAGGCGAACGAGAACGCACTCAAGCTCGCCTGCAAGGCCACTGGCGTCTCGAAGGTCATCGCCGTCGAGGGATCCTTCCACGGGCGCACGGCCGCCGCCGGCGCCGTGACCTGGGGGGCGGCGCAGAAGTGGTACGGCTTCCCGCACAAGCCGTTCGACGTCGAATTCATCACGCCGCGGGATACGGACCGCCTCACCAGCATCATCGACGATCGCACGGCGGCGGTGATCGTCGAGCCGGTGCAAGGCGTAGCAGGCGCGGTGCAGATGCCCAAGGAGTTCCTCGAAGCGCTGCGCCTGCGTTGCAGCGAGAACGGTACGATTCTGATCTTCGACGAGGTGCAATGCGGCGTGGGACGCACCGGCTATCCGTTCGCCGCAAACATGTACGGCGTGACGCCCGACATCATCACCACCGCGAAGGCGCTCGGTGCGGGATTCCCAGTGTCCGCGCTGCTCATGGCCGATCACGTCGCCGCCGGACTCAAGACCGATGCGCTCGGCACCACGTTCGGCGGCGGGCCGATGGCGTGCGCCGTGGTGGAGGCCGTGATCGACGCCATCGAAGCGGAGAACCTTCTCGAAAACGTTCGTCAGCGCTCGCAGGAGATCCGCGACACCTGTCTCGTCGGTCCGATCACTGGCGCACAGGGCGCTGGCCTGCTGCTCGGGTTGCGAACGTCGCGGCCCGCCAAGGAGATCCAGGCGGAGTTGCTCGAGCGGGACATACTGACGGGCGTCAGCGCCGATCCGCACGTGCTGCGGATTCTCGCCCCGTACGTGCTCGAAAGCAGCCACGTCGCTCAACTGCGCGAAGCACTGCAGGATCTGCGCTGAACGACGTCTGTATCCACTATCAAGACAGGATCATCATGAATCGCTTCGTCGATCTGGCCGACTTCCCTCGCGAGCAGGTCAAGGATCTGCTCGGGCTTGCTGCGCGCCTGCAGCAGCATCCGCAGCCTCAAGCGCTGGCCGGCAAAGTGCTCGGTCTGCTCTTTCTGAACCCTTCGCTGCGCACGCTCGCTTCGTTTCAGAGCGCGATGATGCGGCTCGGCGGAACCGCCGTGGTGATCACGCCCGGCCAGGGAACATGGCAGCTGGAGACGCGCAGCGGCGCAGTCATGAACGGCGCAGCCGCCGAACACGTGCGCGAGGCCGTGCCGGTGCTCGCGTCCTATTGCGATGCGCTCGGCGTTCGTATGTTCGCCGAAGGCCGCGACCTGGCCGCCGATCTCGCTGAAAGGGACTTTCGCATGATGGCCAGTCTGTGCGACAAGCCGCTGATCAACATGGAGTCGGCCGTAGGCCATCCTTGTCAAGCGCTCGCGGACTGGCACACCATGGACGAAATCGGCGTACCGGAGCGCGGCAAGTTCGTGCTGAGCTGGGTGCATCATCCGCGCGGGCTGCCGCTGGCGGTGCCTGCTTCAACGGTGCACATGGCGGCCATGCGCGGCATGGAAGTAGTGGTGCTGCGCCCGGAAGGCTTCGCGCTTCCCGAGCCGATCATGGAGAAGGCTCGTCAGGCGGCCGCAGCGTCCGGCGGTTCGGTGAGTGAGACCACGGATCGCGCCGCGGCGCTGGCGGGCGCCCACATCATCTACGCCAAGGAGTGGTGCTCCACCGAACACTACGGCGACGTCGAAGCGGACGCACGACTGCGCGCGCATCTCAGCGACTGGTGCGTACAAGAAAGCTGGTTCAGCGCCGCGGACCCGCACTGCCGGCTCATGCATTGTCTGCCGGTGCGGCGCAACGTCGCAGTCGCGGACCATGTACTGGACGGCCCGCGCAGCATCGTCATCCGCGAGGCCTTCAACCGCATGGTCGTGCAGATGGCTGTGCTTTATCGGCTGCTGCGAGGCTAGCGTCCGGCCGCTCGTCGCCCGCCCGCTCACGCAATACATTTCTCGAGGAAACTTCCGTGCTTCGAACCGACCCTTCAGTCGCCATCGCCGCCCTGCGCAGCGCCGCGCCGTACATCCGCATGTACAAGGGCAAGGTATTCGTCATCAAGGCGAGCGGCGGCGTGTTCGCCGACGCCGAGTCCACGCGGAGGCTCATCGAGCAGGTCGCGATACTCCATCAGGTCGGCATCCGCGTCGTGCTCGTGCACGGCGGCGGACCGCAGCTTACGCAGATCCAGCAGTCGCTCGGCATCGATCCGCAGATCATCGCCGGTCGACGGGTCACTGATGCGAAGTCCATCGAAGTCACGAGCATGGTGCTCAACGGGCTGGTGAACACACAGATTCTCAGCATCTGCCGCGAGTTCGACATCGCGGCGGTCGGCGTGAGCGGCGTCGACGCTGGCCTGGTGCGCGCGCACAAACGCCCGCCCGTACAGGTCGAGGGGCAAGTCGTCGACTACGGGTTCGTCGGCGACATCGATCTGATCGACGCCAAAGTGCTGCAGCAGTTGCTGGAGGACGGCTTCATGCCGGTAGTCAGCCCCGTCTCCGCCGACGATCATGGGCAGCTTCTCAACATCAACGCGGATACCGTGGCGGCGGGCGTCGGCGCCGCACTCAAGGCCGAGAAGCTGATGCTTTGCACCGGCGCGCCGGGCATTCTCGAATCGGTGGACGATCCGCGCTCGATCATCTCGTACACCGATCTGGCCGGCCTCGAGCGCCTGCGGAAGCAAGGCAGCCTCAAGGACGGCATGCTGCCCAAGGCGAAAGCGATCGAGGATGCGGTCCGCGGCGGCGTGCGTCGCGTGCACGTGACGTCTTACAAGTCCGCCGACGGCATTCTCGCCGAAGTGTTCACCAACCAGGGCGCCGGCACGCTCATCGTCGCCGATGTGAGCGCGTTGTCGGCGGCCGAACAGCAGGCCGTTTGAAAGAAGCGGGATAGCGGATAGTTCGAGGAACCGATGCGAACTGATACTTTATGCCGGGACATGGCCCGCCGAGATTCGGCGCCGCCGCCTTCTGACTATCCGCCTTCCGCCATCCGCTATCCGCTTGCAAGACCATGACCCGTCTCTGGGACAAGGGCGCGCCGCTCGATGAGCGGGTGCTGCGCTACACGGCAGGCGAGGATCACGCACTCGACAATCGCCTCGTGCCATACGACGTGCGCGCCTCGATTGCCCACGCGGAGATGCTCAACGCGCAAGGACTGCTGTCCGCGGATGATCTCACGGCGATTCGTCACGGTCTGATAGAGATCGCCGCCGCGCACGAGCGCGGCGAGTGGAGCGTGCAGCTCGAGCACGAGGACGGTCAGACGGCGCTCGAAAACCTGCTGACGGAGCGGATCGGCGAGGCGGGCAAGCGTGTACACCTCGGTCGATCGCGCAACGATCAGGTGCTGACGGCGTTGCGCCTGTATCTGCGCGATGCAGTGGAGTCGCTCAAGGACGGGACGATCGCGGTCGCGGATGCGCTCGATGAGCTCGCGCAGCGCCATGCTCAAGTCGCGCTGCCCGGTTACACGCACATGCAGCAGGCCATGCCGAGCTCGGTGCCTCTGTGGGCCGGCGGCTACAGCGCCGAGCTGCACGACGACGCCGAAGCCCTGCGTCACGTCCATCGCCGGCTGCAGAAGAGCCCGCTCGGCTCTGCAGCAGGCTACGGCGCGCCGAGCCTGCCGCTCGATCGCGAGGACGTGCGTCGTCGCCTTGGGTTCGTGACAGTGCACGAACCGGTCACGGCGGTGCAGCTCTCACGCGGCAAAGCGGAAGCGCAATTGCTGTTCGAGATCGCGATCCTGATGCAGGACCTCGGCCGCCTGTCGGCGGACCTGCTGCTCTTCTATACGCAGGAATTCGGCTTCGTCGAGCTGCCTGATGCGTTCACCACCGGCTCCTCGATCATGCCGCAGAAGCGCAATCCTGACGTGTTCGAGCTTATTCGCGGGCGTACAGCCACCGCGCAGGCGTGCCTGTCCGAAGTGCTGGGAGTCACAGCGAAACTTCCGTCCGGCTATCAGCGCGACTTGCAGCTCATCAAGGCGCCGCTGTTCCGCAGCATCGATATCTGCCTGGACACACTCGCCATCCTGCCGGCGGCGCTCGCCGGCGTGCGCTTCCGCGCAGACCGTATCCGCCTCGATCCTGCCATAAACGCCGCGGCGCAGGCCTACGAGCTGGTCGTGAAAGAGGGAATCTCGTTCCGCGAGGCGTACCGCAGAATCGGGGAAAGCCTCGCGAAGAAGCGATAACAGATGTAACGGAAGCGGATAGCGCATGGTTCAGGAAGGAACATGGACCGCCCGCTCCGGTGTGAGCGTATAGACTCGCATCGTTCCTCTTGAGCTGTCCGCTTCTAACGTATGCCCATCTGGTTCCAGCCCTGCACGCTTGACGACATCCGCCCCTTCCGCGTCGGCATGACGGAGCACCTCGGCATCGAGTTCACCGAAATCGGCGAGGACTACATCCGCGGGCGCATGCCCGTGGATGATCGCACGCGCCAGCCTTACGGCATCCTGCACGGCGGCGCATCAGTGGCGCTCGCCGAGACGCTCGGGAGTACAGGCGCAGGGCTCGTAATCGACCACAGCAAGTACCGGGTCTTCGGGCAGGAGATCAACGCCAACCACGTGCGTTCTGTCTCCAGCGGCTGGGTGATCGGCACGGCTCGCCCCGTGCACCTCGGCCGGCGCAGCCAAGTCTGGGAGATCCGCATCACGGACGAGCAGGAGCGACTGGCGTGCATCTCGCGCATCACCATGTTCGTCCAGGAGCTTGCCGGCGGATAGCGACGACCGGTCAGTACGGCGAGCCGCCCGTCTATACTTGCGTCATGGAACGTGCACGGAAATTCGCGGTGCTGGCGACTACGGCGGCGCTGATTGGGGGCTGCGGGCTCAAGGGTCCTTTGTATCTGCCCGAACGCAGCGCTCCCGTCACGGCGGCGCAGACGCAGCCGTCGAGCCAAGACGAATCGGCCGCGACGGGTGAGGCGCCAGCAACGCAAACCGAGCGCAAACGCGCGCGTGGCGCCTCGATCCCACCGACGCCCCAATCGCAGAAGGAGGTCGTGAGCCGAGCAGGCGCCACGGACGATTCGGCGCGCAGCGACGCGGCGGAGCCGCAGCGCCCATGAGCGCCCGGCGCAAACTGGTCCTGGTCGACGGCTCCTCTTACCTGTATCGCGCATTCCATGCGCTGCCCCCGCTGACCAACTCCAGGGGCGAGCCCACCGGTGCGGTGCTCGGCGTGCTCAACATGCTGCAGAAGCTCTGCAAGGAAGAATCCCCCGAGCTGATGGCGGTCGTGTTCGATGCGCCCGGCCGCACCTTTCGTGACGAGTTGTTCGAGCAGTACAAGGCGCAACGCACGCCCATGCCCGATGATCTGCGCTCGCAGGTCGAGCCGCTGCTCGAGTGCGTCGAAGCGATGGGGCTGCCTCTGTTGCGCATCGACGGCGTCGAGGCCGACGACGTCATCGGCACGCTCGCCAAGCGGGCGGCCGACCAGGACATCGATGTGCTCATCTCGACCGGCGACAAGGACATGGCGCAGCTGGTGAACGAGCGCATTACGCTCGTGAACACCATGACGGGGTCGCGCCTGGACCGAGCGGGCGTCAAGGCCAAGTTCGACGTGTGGCCCGAGCAGATCGTGGACTATCTCGCGCTGGTGGGCGACAGCTCGGACAACATCCCGGGCGTAGCCAAGGTCGGACCGAAGACTGCAGCGAAATGGCTCAACGAATTCGGCAACCTCGAGCGGCTCGTCGAGAACGCCGCCAGCATCTCCGGCAAGGTTGGCGAGAGCCTGCGCGCCAGCCTGAAGGATCTCGACCTTTCGCGGCGACTCGCCACCCTCGACTGCGAAGTGCCGCTGGACCTTGCGCCGCAGTCGCTCGTGCGGCGCGAGGCCGATCGCGAGCGTTTGCGCGAGCTCTACACGCGGCTTGAATTCCGCGCATTCCTCCGCCAGCTCTCGGAAGACGCCGCTACGGCGTCTTCCGAGATGGATACGGCGTCGCCGACGCCGGACCATCCGCCGCGCAACTACGAGTGCGTCACCACGCTCGATGCGCTGCAGCGCTGGCTGAATCGACTGCAAGATGCGGAGCTGATCTCGTTTCACACACAGACCAGCTCAACTGATTACATGCAGGCGCAGATCGTCGGTGTGGCGTTCGCCGTCAAGCCGCACGAAGCTGCGTACGTTCCGCTGGCGCATGATTACCCGGGCGCGCCTCGACAACTTCCCCTCGATGCGGTGCTGCAGGCGCTCAAGCCGGTGCTGGAGAGCGAAAGCCCCTGCAAGGCTGGCCACTATCTGAAGCACGACGCGCACGTGCTCGGGCGCGCCGGCGTGGAGCTGCGCGGTCTGCGTTTCGACGCGATGCTCGAATCCTACGTGCTCAACAGCACGGCCACGCGCCACGATCTCGACGCCATTGCACGCAAGCACCTGGGACTCGAAACGATCCGTTACGAGGACGTGGCCGGCAAGGGCGCCAGGCAGATTCCCTTCAGTCAGATCGCGTTCGAGCAGGCGACGGCGTACGCAGCTGAAATCGCCGACGTCGCCCTTCAGGCGCACAGCACATTGTGGCGAGCGATCACGCGCGAGCCCACGCTGCAGAAGCTGTACGAGGAAATCGAGCAGCCGCTCGCGCCCGTGCTGCTGCGCATGGAGCGCACCGGAGTTCTCATCGACGGGGCGCTGCTTCGCCGACAGAGCGCCGAGCTCGCCGAGCGCATGCGCGAGATCGAGGCGCGCGCGCACCAAGCGGCAGGCGGTCCGTTTGCGCTCGAGTCGCCCAAGCAGCTTCAGGAAATTTTGTTCGGCAAGCTCGGTCTGCCCGTGATCCGCAAGACGCCCACCGGGCAGCCTTCCACAGCGGAGGACGTGCTCGAAGAGCTGGCGCAGAAATATGAGCTGCCGCGGCTGATCCTCGATTACCGCGGCTTCTCCAAGCTCAAGTCCACGTACACGGACAAGTTGCCCGCACAGATCAATCCTGTGACTAAGCGCGTACACACCTGCTATCACCAGGCGGTCGCGGCGACGGGACGGTTGTCCTCGGCGGATCCGAATTTGCAGAACATTCCGATCCGCACCCAGGAGGGACGCCGCATCCGCCAGGCGTTCATCGCTCCGCCAGGCTGGCGCATTCTCGCGGCCGATTACTCGCAGATCGAACTGCGCATCATGGCGCACCTCTCCGGCGACGCCGGGCTGCTCGAAGCGTTCACCGAGGACAAGGACATCCACCAAGCCACGGCGGCCGAAGTGTTCGGCATGCCGCTCGAGGCTGTAAGCGCCGAGCAGCGCCGCGCCGCAAAGGCGATCAATTTCGGCCTGATCTATGGGATGTCGGCCTTCGGTCTGGCTGCGCGCCTCGGCATCGAGCGAAGCGAAGCTCAGCGCTATGTGGACCTGTACTTCCAGCGTTATCCGGGCGTGCGCCGCTACATGGACGAGACCCGCGCCCAGGCGCGCGAGCGCGGCTATGTGGAGACGGTCTTCGGACGACGCCTTTACTTGAACGACATCGCCTCACGGAACAGCGCCTTGCGCCAGGCGGCCGAGCGCGCAGCCATCAACGCGCCCATGCAGGGAACCGCGGCCGATATCATCAAGCGCGCCATGATCGCGGTGGACCGCTGGCTCGCCGAATCGGCGGTCGCAGCGCGGCTCATCATGCAGGTGCACGACGAGTTGGTGTTCGAAGTGCAGCAGGACGCCGTCGAGGAGGTCAAGACGCGCGTACGTGGCCTGATGAGCGCGGCCGCGCAGCTGCGCACTACCTTGAAGGTGGACATAGGCGTCGGGGAGAACTGGGATGAGGCGCACTGAAGACGGTGGCTACTGCCGGCGCTCGAATCCCTGTAGCCTGTCGCGGCTTTTTCATCCATGGAGGCGATATGCGTAAAGCGATCCTGGCGACGGTCGCGTTGCTGGCGACGGGACCCGCGCTGGCGGCGGACAACGGCGTCTATCTCGGCGGATCGATCGGCAAGGCGAACCTGGAGATCGACGACGTCGTCGATTTGACAGGAGACGACTTCAAAGGCGACGACACGGCTTACAAGTTCATCGTCGGCATCCGCCCGCTCGACTGGCTGGCCGTGGAGGCGAGCTACGTGAATTTCGGCGAACCGAGCGACACAGTCGCCGGCAACCGGCTGCGCGCAGACGGGGACGGCGTTTCAGCGTTCGCGGTCGGCTTTCTGCCGTTCGGGCCGGTAGACCTGTTCGCCAAGGCCGGCCTCATCAGCTGGGACTCCAAGATCGCCGGCTTTGACGCCGATGGGACGGATTTCGCTTTTGGGCTGGGCGCCCAGCTGCGATTCCTGAGTCTGAGCGTGCGCGCAGAGTACGAGGCGTTCGATGTGGACGACGTCGACCACCTCAACATGATCTCCATCGGGCTGACCTACACATTCCTCTGATCGTAGACCCCGCCCCGGCGCAGCGCCGGGGCGCGCGGCCTTTGGCCAGATCGTTGCGTCAAACCAACATCCAGCGCCGACGCGCACTTTCACCCGGCTTTCCCTCGCCTTCCAACGTCGCAAGCAAGCGACTGATTCCATGCGTGTTTTCGCCCGCGCCAGCAGGGAATTCGAACGGAACTTTGGCGCTCGACGCGCGTCTCAACTACCGAGCGTCGGCCAGGACGCTCCCGTCCGCTGACCTCCCTGAGTGGACGGCAACCCGGTCCATCCCCATGCCGGGTGACACTGCCCCGATGGCTCAGCCATCGGGGCTTTTTTTTCTGGCCCCGACAGCCCCTGGCGGACCGTGATCCCCAGCCTGGGACGCCGCTGCGGCGCTATCCGCGCCCGTCGGGCTCGGCAGCTGAGCGTGCTGCGTCAGGTTCAGCATCCTGAGCACCTCGCGCCGCGCCTCGTGCAAGCCCGTCTTATCCACCGAAGAGAAGAGCTGAGCGGTGGCGGCGCCAGCGACCTGGACGCGCGTTTGCTGCAGAACGCCCGCGCCTGCGCCGCGGCTGAGCTTGTCGGCCTTGGTGAGCAGCAGATGCACCGCAAGCTCGTGCGCTCTGACCCACTCCAGCATCTGCCAATCGAAGTCCGTCAACGGGCGGCGAGCATCCATCACGATGAACAAGCCGCGCAACGACCGCCGCGTCTCGATGTAGCGGGACATCAGCTCACGCCAGTGTCGCTTCATGCTCTGCGGCGCCTTGGCGTAGCCGTAGCCGGGCAGATCCACCAGGCGCACGTCGCTCGCGGACCCGGCGTCGACCGCCAGGGTGAAAAAGTTGATGAGCTGGGTGCGACCCGGCGTCTTGCTGGTGCGGGCCAGATCCTTGCGGCCGGTGATCGCGTTGAGCGCGCTCGATTTGCCGGCGTTCGAGCGACCCGCGAACGCCACCTCGGCGCCTTCATCAGGCGGACACTGATCCATGCGCCAAGCGCTGGTGAGGAAGCGGGCTTCGGGAAACTGCAGCATGACTGAATGATGAAGCGGATAGCGGATGGCGGATAGCGGATAGTTCAGAGGACCGGCAGTGAATCTCGGCATAGCCGCCTCGCCGCCTCGCGCCAGCGGCCCGTCGCCCACTTCTCGGAACTATCCGCTGTCAGCTATCCGCTATCCGCTTGTCCAAGTGTACAATTCCGCGCCATTTTCGCCCCGCCGGCCCCTGCGTTCAGCCCGGCTTGCGGCTCGAACAGCGAGCTAAGAACGAATACTGGAGAGTGCATGATGAAGTTTCAGCCGATGATCCTGGTGAGCGCCGCCTGCGTCCTGTTCGCCCACGCCGGCGCAGCGGCCGAGGGCTCCGCCGCGGCCGGACAGAGCAAGACTGCGACCTGCGTGGCCTGCCATGGCGCCGGCGGGAACAGCGCGAACCCTGAGTGGCCGAGCCTGGCCGGCCAGCACGACAAGTACGTGGTCCAGCAGCTGGAAGCCTTCAAGAGCGGCGCGCGCCAGGATCCACTGATGTCGGCGATGGCCGTACCGCTTTCAGCGCAGGACATGGCCGATCTGGCGGCCTATTACTCCGAGCAGACGCTCACGACCAACCTGGAGGCCGATCCAGCCAAGCTCAGCCTGGGTCAGCGGCTGTATCGGGGCGGCGACGCAACGACCGGCGTCACGGCGTGCGCGGCATGTCACGGCCCGCGCGGCGAGGGCAACCCGAGCGCTGCTTATCCGAGGATAGGCGGCCAGCACGCCGCGTACATCGCCAAGCAGTTGCGCGCCTACCGTGCGGGAACCCGCCAGACCGATGCGAATCAGATGATGCGCAACGTCGCGCACACCATGTCCGACGAACAGATCGACGCAGTCGCCTCATACGTGCAGGGTTTGCGCTGACTTGGATAGGAGGGCCGCTCCTGTGAAGAGACTTTCCGTCCCCGGATTGCTGATTTCACTATGGATGACGGCGCTGCTGGCGCTCGGCGCCTGCGGTCGTCAGGAAACGGCGCCCTCGGCGAGCGCGCCGCCCGCCGCGGAACCCTCCGTCGCCGAAGCCCCAGCGCCAGAAGCCGCACAGGCGGATTCGACGGCGACCTCAGCGGTCAGCGAGACAGACGAGCCGGCCGAAGCGAACGCGCAGTCTTCTGCCGTGCAGCCCTCGATGCGCGTTGGCCCGGCGCCTTCCGGTCCACCGACTTCGGCTCGTTTTCGCGAAGGTCGGCATTACCGGCGGATCGTTCCGGCGCAGCCGACCAGCGCTGCGCCCGGCGCCGTCGAAGTGATCGAAGCATTCTGGTACGGATGCGGGCACTGCTTCGCGATCGATCCGGCGGTCGATTCCTGGAGTCGCAACGGCAAGCCCGAGTATGTGCAGTTCATGCGCCTGCCGGCGATGTGGAATGAAACCACGCGCATGCACGCCCGGCTCTACTACACCGCCGAGGAGCTCGGCAAGCTCGATGAGGTGCACTCGCAGATCTTTCGCGAGATCCACGTGAACAACAATCCGCTCAACACGATGGACGCCATGATTGCGTTCTTCCAGCGGCATGGCGTGAGCGAGCAGGAGTTCAGGAAAGCGTCCTCGTCGTTCGGCGTGGAGACCAAACTGCAGCGCGCGGACTTGCTCAACCGCCGCTATCGCATCGAGTCGGTGCCGGTTTTCCTGGTGAATGGCAAGTACCGTACGGGCCTCGGCGAGGCGGGCGGCGAAAGCGAGCTGTTCGCGCTGCTCGGCGAACTGGCCGCGCACGAGCACGGCGGCTGAAGCATGCCGGCCGCGCGGCTTGCATGCTGAACGTCTTCGTCCCGCGGCCGCAGGGTTTGCTGCTCCAGGAGGGCGCAGCTCCGCCGGCGCTTGCGCCCGATGCGCTGTGGCTCGACCTGCTCGACCCCACGCCAGAGGAGGAACGGTTCGTCGAGAGCAGTCTCGGGGTCGACGTACCCTCGCGCGAGGAAATGACCGAAATCGAGACCTCGAACCGCCTGTACGAGGACAACGGCGCCCTGTACATGACGGCGACCGTGGCGGCGCAGCTCGACACCGATCGTCCCGTCAGCATCGCGGTGACTTTCATCCTGACGGGCGAGCGGCTGGTCACCAATCGTCATCTCGACACGCGCCCCTTCCAGAACTTCATCGCCTACGCGGCGCGCCATCCCGCGGTGCATCAGGGACCCTTGTCGGTCCTCGCGGGGCTGATTGAGGCGTTCACGGAACGAATCGCCGACATTCTGGAGCGCGTCGGCGCAAACCTCGACGCCGTGTCCGACGGCGTCTTCACGCGCGGCGCCGCGACGGCCAGCCGCGACCTGCGCAGCATCATCGAGCGCATCGGTTTCAACGGCGAGCTGAATTCCAAGGCGCGCGAGAGCCTGGTGAGTCTAGGCAGGCTCCTCATGTTCGTGCAGCAATCGGGCAAGGTGCAGATGGATGGCGAGCAGCGCGACCGCTTCCGCTCGATCAGCCGCGACGTCACCGCGCTCTCCGACCACGCGAGCTTTCTCGGCGCCAAGGCGTCTTTCCTGCTCGAAGCGACGCTCGGCCTGGTCAACGTCGAGCAGAACAACATCATCAAGATCTTCTCGGTCGCGGCGGTGCTGTTCCTGCCGCCGACGTTGATTGCAAGCATATACGGCATGAATTTCAAGCTGCTGCCGCAACTTCCGGGGGAGTACGGGAATTTTCTTTTCTCCATCGCATTGATGATAGGCTCCATGGGCGTGACCTATGCCTTGTTCAAGCGTAAGGGATGGCTGTGAAGATGGAAGCGGATAGTGACCGGAACGCTGCATAGATTCCTCCTGTCAACCGCACACCCAGCCATGACGACCACCGCTAGCTACAACCTATTAACCACTAACCGCTAACCGCTCTCCTCATGGCCCACACGATCACCAGCATGGCCGTGTTCTGCGACTTCGAGAACATCGCACTCGGCGTGCGCGACGCGAAGTACGCCAAGTTCGACATCGACCG
>Ga0079224_100000725_pt1 | contig 34440 bp, 28 predicted proteins | sample Stecom2015_FD_80414 | JGI IMG/M metagenome (GOLD analysis project Ga0079224, IMG submission 80414) | Agricultural soil microbial communities from Utah to study Nitrogen management - Steer compost 2015 | ecosystem: Environmental > Terrestrial > Soil > Agricultural land | place: USA: Utah... | reverse complement strand
TTCCCCGTGCTGGCCTCGATCCTCGCCCAGGACCGGTTCCTGCCGCGGCAGCTGCACACCCGCGGCGACCGGCTGGCGTTCAGCAACGGCATCCTGTTCCTCGCCGGACTCGCCGTGCTGCTGGTGATCGCGTTCGAGGCCGAGGTGACCCAGCTGATCCAGCTGTACATCGTCGGGGTGTTCGTCTCGTTCGTGCTGAGTCAGAGCGCGATGATCCGGCACTGGAACCGCAGGCTCGCGGTGGAGACCGACCCGAACGCGCGCAGGCAGATGCGGCGCGCGCAGACGATCAACGGCTTCGGTCTGGTCATGACGGCGTGCGTGCTCGTCATCGTCCTGGTCACCAAGTTCCTCGCGGGGGCGTGGATCTCGATCGTGGCGATGGCGGCGATCTACGCGCTCATGCGGGGCATCCGCAGGCACTACGACCACGTGGCCGAGGAGATCAAGGAGGTCGAGGGCGAAGAGGTGACGTTGCCCGCGCGCAACCACGCCATCGTCCTCGTGTCCCAACTGCACCGGCCCACCCTGCGCGCCCTGGCGTACGCGAAGGCGACGAAGCCGGACGTCCTGGAAGCGGTGACGGTCAACGTGGACGACACCGAGACCCGCAGGCTCACCGACGAGTGGAACCGGCGCAAGTTCTCCGTGCCGCTGAAGGTGGTCGAGTCGCCGTACCGGGAGATCACGAAGCCGGTGCTCGACTACGTCAAGCGGGTGCGCGGCGACAACCCGCGCAACGTCGTGACGATCTTCATCCCCGAGTACGTGGTCGGGCGTTGGTGGGAGCAGGTGCTGCACAACCAGAGCGCGCTGCGCCTGAAGACCCGGCTGCTGTTCCAGTCGCGGGTGATGGTCACCAGCGTGCCGTGGCAGCTGGAGTCCTCGAAGCGGGCCCACCGCACCGATCCGGACGCGCCGCGCCCGGTCGCCGGCGACGTGCGGCGGGGACTGACCGACAGCAGGCCGTCCGGTCAGGACGGTCGGGAAGCCGGCGCGGGCCGGCCGAAGGGTGACGGGTGAACCGGTGAGCCGCAGCGACGTGGGGGACTGGACGGGCCGGGAACTCGACCTCGAGGTCGGCGCCGTCGCGCACGGTGGCCACTGTGTGGCGCGCGCCGAGGGCCGCGTGGTGTTCGTCCGGCACGCCCTGCCCGGCGAGCGTGTGCGGGCACGCGTCACCGAGGACACGGGCAAGTCGTTCTGCCGTGCGGACGCCGTCGAGGTCCTGGAGGCGTCGCCGGACCGCGTGCAGCCCCCGTGCCCGGTGGCCGGGCCGGGACTCTGCGGCGGCTGCGACTGGCAGCACGCCTCGCCGGAGGCGCAGCGCCGGTTGAAGGCCCACGTGGTGGCCGAGCAGCTCGAACGTCTCGCCGGCCTGTCGTGGCCGGTCGAGGTCGAACCGCTCGCCGACTCGCCGCTTCGGTGGCGCAGCCGCGCTCGGTTCGTGACCGGCGGCGACGGCAGGCCGGGCCTGCGCGCACTCCGCAGCCACGACGTGATCGCGCTCGAGGACTGCCCCATCACGCTGGAGGGCGCGGCGGCGGCCGGACTGGACAGACGCGCACGTCCCGGCACCGAGTTCGAGGTGACCCAGGACGCTCGGTCGACGGTGCACGTGGCCGAGATCCGGCCGGGTGGCCGTCCCCGGCAGTTGCAGGGCGGGGTGGCCGTCGAACGTGCCGCAGGTCGCACGTGGCGGGTCGCGGCACACGGCTTCTGGCAGGTGCATCCCGCGGCCGCGGAGACGTTCGCCGCGGTCGTGGCCGAGTGGGCGGCCGCGCCGTCCGGCGGCCGCGTGTGGGATCTGTACGCGGGTGCCGGGCTGTTCGCCTCGGTACTGGCCGAGCAGGTCGGTGCGGACGGCCAGGTGCTGGCGATCGAGTCGGGCCGCAGGGCCGTCCGGGACGGACAGTCCACTCTGGCCGATCTGCCGCAGCTGCGGTGGCGGGTCGGCCGGGTGGAACGGATCGTGTCCACTGTGGAGCCGCGGGCGGACGTCGTCGTGCTCGACCCGCCGCGGAAGGGGGCGGGTGCGGCCGTGGTCGGGGCGATCGCGGCCGCGGGCCCGGAGCGGGTGGTGTACGTCGCGTGCGATCCGGCGGCCCTGGCTCGCGACGTGGCCACGTTCGACGGTCACGGGTACCGGCTGCGTGCGCTGCGGGCGTTCGACGCGTTCCCCATGACCCAGCACGTGGAGTGCATCGCCCTGCTGGAGCGCTGAGTCGGCGCTCGCGTGCCCGCGTGTTCCTCCGGTGCCGCAGGCGGCCCTGGCCGGGACCGCCACGTCGAATGCGGCAACCCCGGCCAGGGGCCGGATCGCCCCGGCGCGGCTAGCCGAGCAGGTAGAGGATCGAGGCGAAGCCGAACCCGACGAGGCCGATCGTGGTCTCCATGACCGTCCACGTCTTCAACGTCGTCTTGGTGTCCATCTCGAAGAACCGGCCGACGAGCCAGAAGCCCGAGTCGTTGACGTGGCTGGCCGTCACCGAACCGGCCGCCAGTGCCAGCACGATCGCGACGACTTCCACGTTGGAGAACGACCCCGCCATCACGAGCGGCTGCACCAGACCCGCCGCCGTGGTCAGCGCGACCGTCGCCGAGCCCTGCGCGATGCGCAGCACGGTCGCGATCACGTAGGCGGCGACGAACACCGGCAGGCCCACGTCGGACAGGGCATCGGCCAGGGCGTCGCCGATGCCGCTGGCGCGCAGCACCGCGCCGAACATGCCGCCCGCGCCGGTGATGAGGATGATCGCGCAGACCGGGCCGAGCGAGGAGTCCAGCAGCCGTTCGACGACGCTCTGCCGCCTGCCCCTGCGGGGGCCCAGCACGTAGCCGGCCACGAACACGGTCACCAGCAGAGCCACCGGGGTCGAGCCGAGCGCGAGCGCGACCTGCACCCAGCCCGCGTCGCCGTCGATCCAGCCCGCCTCGCCGGCGGTGCTGAGCCCGGTGTTGGCGAAGATCATCACCAGGGGGATCAGCAAGAGGCCGATGACGGTCGAGGCCGGGGGCGGATTCTCCTCCGACTCGTCCGTGTCCGACCCGCCGCGCAGGATCTCGGGCACCGGAAGGGCGATGCGCTTGCCGATCATGACGCCGTAGAGGTAGCTGGTCAGGTACCAGGTCGGCACGGCGATGAGAAGGCCGAACAGCAGCACCAGCCCGACGTCCGCCCCGAGCAGGCCGCTGGCGGCGACCGGCCCGGGATGTGGGGGCACGTAGATGTGCATCACCGAGAACGCGCCCGCCGCGGGAAGTCCGTACCGCAGCACGCCGCCGCCGAGGCGCCGCGCGACGGAGAACACGATCGGCAGCATGACGACGAGCCCGGCGTCGAAGAAGATCGGGAAACCGAAGATCAGCGAGGCGAGGCCGAGTGCCAGCGGGGCCCGCTTCTCGCCGAAGCGGCGGATCAGCGCGTCGGTGAGCGAGCGTGCGCCGCCGCTGATCTCGAGCAGCCGCCCGAGCATGGCACCGAGGCCCACCAGGAGGGCGACGTCGGCGAGCGTGGAGCCGAATCCGTCGGTCAGCGTGTCCATCACCGAACCGGCGGGGATGCCGGCGGCGAAGGCCGTCGCGATGCTGACCGACACGAGCGCCAGGAAGGCGTGCACGCGCAGTCCGATGATCAGCACCAGCAGTACGGCGACGGCGGCCGCGGCGATGCCCAGCAGTGGTCCCGCACCGAGCGTTTGTGTCCACTCGTCGGTGTTCATACCGGCTCCGTTTCCGACAGCGTCGTTGTTGCCGTGTTCAGCCGAGGTCGGCCGTGTCGTGCGCCGTGCCCGCGGATCCGGGCCGGAGCCCGAGCCGGTCGAGCGCTTCCGCGGTGATCTGCTCCGGCGTGGCCGTCACGTCGACGGCGACGGCGTCGCGCCCCTCCTCGTCGGCTGCCAGGGGCTCGAGGTCGGCGAACTGGGACTCCAGCAACGCGGGCGGCATGAAATGCCCGGAGCGGCCGGACAGCCTGCCGCCGACCGTGTCCGGTGTCCCGCTGAGGTGGACGAAGCGCACGTCCGCGGTGGCCTGCCGGAGGACGTCGCGATACGTGCGTTTGAGCGCCGAGCAGGTCACCACGACGCTCGTGCCGTTGTTCGCGTGCTCGTCGATCCACGCGCGGATGGTGTGCAGCCACGGCATGCGGTCGGCGTCGGTCAGCGGCGTGCCCGCCGACATCTTGGCGATGTTGGCCTCGGGATGGAACTCGTCGGCCTCGGCCATGGGCCAGCCGAGCTCGCCGGCGAGGCGGGCGGCGATGGTGCTCTTGCCCGCGCCGGACACTCCCATCACCACCAGACATGTGGCAGGCATGGCCGCTCCTCGGTGAACGTGTCCGCCGCTCGTGACGTCACGAGCAGGGCGAACGGAAAGATACTACCTTTGATCGGGGAAAGGTAACACCATTGGTGACGTCGATGGAACCCGCCCGTCATCGCGCCCCGTCGAGGCGGCCGCCCGCTAGCCTGGCGAGCGTGCGCAGGGAGGGGATCGAGAGCAGGCACGGCACCGTGCTGGACGCCATCGGCCGGGAGATCACCGCCGGCGAGCTCGCGGCAGGTGACACCCTGACGCTGGAGGGCATCCAGGGCCGCTTCGGCGTGTCCAGGACCGTCGCCAGGGAGACCATGCGCATCCTCGAATCCATGGGGCTCGTGTCGTCCCGTCGCCGGATCGGCATCACCGTGCGCGAGGTGACGGCGTGGAACGTCTTCGACCCCAGGGTGATCTGGTGGCGGCTGGCAGGCAGCGGACGCGACGCCCAGCTGCGCTCGCTGACCGAGCTGCGCATCGCCGTGGAACCCCTTGCCGCGGGCGCCGCCGCTCGCAACGCCGCGGATCAGCAGCGCGCGCGGATCGTCGAACTGGGTGGCGAGATGCGCAGGCTCGGCGAGGCGGGACTGCTCGAGGAGTTCCTCGACGTCGACATCGCGTTCCACACGTTGCTGCTGGAGGCGAGCGGGAACGAGATGTTCACCGCCCTCGCCGACGTCGTCGCGGTCGTGCTGCGGGGCCGGACCCAGCTGGGCCTGATGCCGCACCACCCCGTGCCCGAGGCGCTCGAGGCGCACGAAGGCGTCGCGGCGGCGGTCGCGGCGGGGCGCGAACGGGACGCCGAGGACGCCATGCGGGACCTGCTGGGCGAGGTGCGGGACGCGATGGTGGCACTCTGGGGGCGGGGCTGAGCCGGGTCGCGCTCACCGGCTCGCGGGTGTCCCTCTTTAGACTGAGCGGTTAGGTCGCGACCTAGTACTGACCCGACGGCGAATGAGGTGGAGAGTGACGTTGCTGGAGTCCGTGCACGGACCGGCGGATCTCAAGGGGCTGGACCACGAGCAGACGGTGGCTCTGGCCGAGGAGATCAGGACGTTCCTCGTCGACAAGGTCCGCAGGGCCGGCGGGCACCTGGGCCCCAACCTCGGCGTCGTCGAGCTGACGCTGGCGCTGCACCGCGTGTTCGACTCGCCGCGCGATCCGCTGCTGTTCGACGTCGGCCACCAGTCGTACGTGCACAAGATCGTGACCGGCCGCCGGGAGGAGTTCGACGGCCTGCGCCAGCGCGGCGGCATCTCCGGCTACCCGGCCCGCGCCGAGAGCGAGCACGATCACATCGAGAACAGCCACGCCTCGACCGCGCTGTCGTACGCCGACGGGCTGGCCAAGTCGTTCCGGCTCGCCGGGCAGACCGACCGGCACGCCGTCGCGGTCGTCGGGGACGGTGCCCTCACCGGCGGCATGTGCTGGGAGGCGCTGAACAACATCGCGGCCCAGCCGGACCTGCCGGTCGTGATCGTCGTCAACGACAACGGCCGGTCGTACTCGCCGACCATCGGCGGGTTCGCCGAGCACCTCGCCTCGCTGCGGTTGCGCCCCAGCTACGAGCGCCTGCTGGACGAGGGCAGGGAACTGCTGCAGAACACGCCCGTGGTGGGCAAGCCGCTCTACACGGCGTTGCACGCGGCCAAGGCGGGCATCAAGGACGCGTTCAGCCCGCAGGTCATGTTCTCGGACCTGGGCCTGAAGTACCTGGGCCCGGTCGACGGCCACGACCTCGTCGCCCTGGAACGGGCGCTGCACAGCGCGAAGAGCTTCGGCGGCCCGGTCATCGTGCACGTCGCCACGGAGAAGGGGCACGGCTACGAGCCCGCCGTGAACCACGAGGCCGACCAGATGCACCAGACCGACCCGATCGACCCGGAGACCGGCCTGCCCCCGGCGAAGGGGCCGAGCTGGACCTCGGTGTTCGGCGAGGAACTCACCCGGATCGGCGCCGACCGCGAGGACGTCGTGGCGATCACGGCGGCGATGCTGCGGTCCACCGGCCTGCACACGTTCGCCGAGGCCTATCCGGACCGCTGGTTCGACGTGGGGATCGCCGAACAGCACGCGGTGACGTCGGCGGCAGGCCTGGCGATGGACGGGCGCCACCCGGTGGTCGCGGTGTACTCGACGTTCCTCAACCGGGCCTTCGACCAGACGCTGATGGACGTGGCCCTGCACCGGCTGCCCGTGACGCTCGTGCTGGACCGTGCCGGCATCACCGGCCCGGACGGCGCCAGCCACCACGGCATGTGGGATCTGTCGCTGTTGGGGCTCGTGCCCGGCATGCGGGTCGCCGCGCCGCGCGACGCCGAGACGCTGCGCGAGGAGCTGAACGAGGCCGTCGCCGTGTCGGACGGGCCGACGGCGCTGCGCTTCTCCAAGGGCGGCGTCGTCGAGTCGGTGCCTGCGGTCGACCGGGTCGGCACGGTGGACGTGCTGCGCCGGGGCGGATCCTCCGGGCACGTCGCGAGCACGGACAACGGGCACGCTCCGCAGCAGGACCAGGGTGCCGACGTGCTCCTGGTGTCGGTCGGGGCGTTCGCCGGTCTGGGTCTGGAGGCCGCGCGCCGGCTCTCCGACCAGGGCATCGACGTCACGGTCGTCGACCCCCGGTGGGTCGTGCCCGTGCCGGAGGAGCTCGTCGCGATGGCTCGCGGGCACCGGCTCGTCGTCACCGTGGAGGACAGCGGCAGGCACGGCGGGTTCGGCTCGGCGCTGGCCGCCGCGTTGCGCGACGCCGACTGCGACGTGCCCCTGCGCGATCTGGCGGTGCCGCAGCGCTTCCACGAGCACGGCAGCCGCGACGAGGTGCTGGCCGGGGTGGGGTTGACCGCGCAGGACGTGGCCAGGAAGGTCACCGAATGGGCCGCGGGCAGGCTCGGCGTGTCCGACACCGCCGATGCGGCCGACGCCGCCGACGGCGCGCGGGACTGACGGGACGACCGGGACTGTGGGTTCGGGCTCGGACTGTGGGTTCGGGCTGCGGGCTCGGGCCGGGTGCGGTCGTGGGCACGTCGGCCCGCACGTCCGAAATGGATCGCGCGGACCGACGATCCCAGGAAGCTCTCAGGAATCTATGGCACCGTGGTCGACGTGCGCGTTTTGGTAGTAGAGGACGAGGCGCCGCTCGCCGAGGCGATCGCTCGCGGGCTGCGCCGTGAAGGGATGGCCGTCGACGTGGCGTTCGACGGCGACGACGGACACGAGAAGGCGTCGGTGACGCGGTACGACGTCGTGCTGCTCGACCGCGATCTGCCCGGTATGTCGGGCGACGACCTGTGCCGGGAGATCGTGCAGTCGGGCGAGCTGACGCGCGTGCTGATGCTCACCGCGAGCACGGCCGTGTCCGAACGGGTCGAAGGGCTCTCCCTGGGCGCCGACGACTACGTCGCCAAGCCGTTCGCCTTCCCCGAACTGGTGGCGCGGGTGCGCGCCCTGGGCAGGCGCGCCACGCCCGCGGCGCCGCCGGTGCTGACGGCGGGCGACATCGAGCTGGACCCGTCGCGCAGGACGGTGCACCGCGGCGGCGAGCCCGTCGACCTGACCCGCAAGGAGTTCGGCGTCCTGGAGGTGCTGCTGTCGGCCGGTGGGGCCGTGGTCAGCAGCGAGGACCTGCTCGAGCGGGTGTGGGACGAGAATGCCGATCCGTTCACGACCACGGTGCGGGTCACGGTGATGACCTTGCGCAAGAAGCTCGGTGAGCCGGGCGTGATCGAAACGGTGGTGGGCTCGGGCTACCGCGTCCCGGGCGCGGCCGCGGGTGAGGCGTCCGAATCCGGCTCCGACCTCGACGCAGCGGCCACGGGCGGCACCGACGTGGCGGGCACCGGCGGCACGGCAGAGGGCGGTACTGCAGAGGGCGGCGTGGGGTCGTCGTCGGAGTCCGGTTCACTGACGTAAGTGCTCGGACGTACGGGAATCCCGGCGCGCGGTCTCCGCGCCCGTATCACGATCCTCGCGACGGTGCTCGTCGCGATCGTCAGCGCGTTGTTGCTGTGGCTCGCGTGGACGTTGGTCGGTGACGCCGTGGCCGGGGTTCCCCAGTTGCCGCCCGGCACGATCGTCGAGGTCGACGGGGTGCACGTGAAGGCGGCGGATCTCGCCGAGCACCTGCGGGACCAGGCACGTGGCCGGGTCGTGGTCGTCGGTGGGATCGCGTTCTGTTTCGTCGTGGCCGCCGCCGGCATCCTGGCGTGGACGTTCACCTCGCGGGTCCTGCAGCCGCTGCGCGACATCACCGACACCGCCGAGCGGTTGTCCGGCGAGTCCATGGGCGAGCGCATCGGTGAGGTGTCCACACGCGACGAGCTGGCACAGCTGGCGCGCACGATCGACGCGATGCTGGACCGCCTGCAGTCGGCGTTCGACGCGCAGCGGCACTTCGTGGCCAATGCGAGTCACGAGTTGCGGACCCCGTTGTCGGTCATCCGCACCGAACTCGACGTCACACTGTCCGATGAGGACGCCGACGAGGCCGAGCTGCGCCGCATGGCCGAGGTGGTGCGCGACGCGACCGAACGCGCCGAACGGCTCGTCTCCTCGCTGTTGCTGCTCGCGCGCACCGACGGGGCCGGGCTCGTGCTCACCGAGCGGGTCGAGCTGTCCGAGGTGGTCCAGCGCGCCTGGAGCGCGGTCGAGGCGGAGGCCGCACGCCGTGAACTGGGTATCGACCTGCACCTCGCGCCCGCGGCGACGACCGGCGATGCGGCGCTGCTCGAACGGGTCGCGGGGAACCTGCTGGAGAACGCCGTGCGGCACAACGTCGACGGGGGCTGGATCGAGGTCACGACCGCGGCGCGGGAGCGGCGCACGGCGTTGACGGTGCGCTCCTCGGGTCCGCTGCTGGACCCCGCGACGGTCACGGAGCTGTTCGAGCCGTTCCGCAGGGCCGGGGTCGCGAGGACGGCACGGTCGGGCGCGGGACTGGGCCTGTCGATCGTGCGCGCGGCCGCCGAGGCGCACCGCGGCACGGTCTCCGCCGAGCCGGTGGTGGGCGGCGGCCTGTCGGTCACGGTGCACCTGCCGGCCGCTACCTGAGTCCCCGTGGTCGAGTCGGCTTCCGCCCCGGAACAGTCTTACCTCGGCGCCACGCCCACCCATGCGGAGTTCCAGGTTTCCGGCCCGAGCTTGCCGGAGGTCGGCAGCCCGTTGGCGGCTTGCAGATCGAGCACCGCAGCCTCGGTCTTCTCGCCGTAGCAGCCGGTCCCCTCGAAGTCGTAGCCGTACACGTTCATCCGTAGCTGCCAGGCACGCAGAGCCGGGTCGCAGTCGCCGAGGGTGTACACGGCGCCCGGCCAGTCCGGCCATGGCTGACCCTCGGCAGGCGCAGGCCAGTCCGAGGGAGGCTCCGGGATGGACAGATCGGGCATGGGTTCGATCGGGTCGTTCGTCACGGCACGAGGGCGGTACAGCTCGTCGTCGTGGCCGTTTCCGCATCCGTACTCCCACATGGCGCCGATCAGGTTCGCCTGCCGCTGAGCCTGCTGTTTCACTGCCTCCAGTGGCTCCCGGCCCTCGGCCGGAAAATCCGCGAAACCGCTCATGTCCTTGAGGGTTTGGAGGTCGGCTTTCGACATCCGGCAGAGAGCCGCCTTGCCCGCGTGGAACTCCTGGCGTGCCGTGTCATCGGCCGGTATGGGTCGGCCGTGTTCGTCGCCGCCGGCCTTGTTCACCTGCCTGCGGTACTCCTCGAACGCGTCCGAGGTCCTGGGCGGCGCAGCGCCGCCTGCATGTTCGGGCGTCTGCCGGTCGTCCTTGGTGCACCCGACGACGGCCACGAGAGCCAGTGCGGCGCCCGCCGCCAGGCGTCGATGTTTCATCGGTCCACCCCGGTCCTGTCGGTTGAATCCCAGGATGTCCCTGGGCAGGGCGGCTAAACCGGTTGTTTCTGGTAACCAGCGACGGGCAGGCGTCGTACCTGCCTCGTATAACGACCTATACGCGGCCGCCGTGTGCCTGCGGTGAACGACTCCTCGCACTCCGTGTCAGTGTGACGGTTCTGGGTCGCACGGACGGAGTATTCCGCTCGGTTTCATTTGTACGCATTGCTAACCTCCTCGGGACGTTCGCCGAGAGGAAGGAACCATCGTGCGTACGACAGCAGCGGGCCATCGGCGCCCGCGGATGGTGAAACGGTGCGCCGGAGCGGCGCTCAGTGTGCTGGTGGCGGCCGGGCTCGTGGTCGTGCCGAGCGCCGCGGCCGGCTCGGCCCCCGGAAGTCCCGTCGCCGACGGGGCCCACGCGCTGCCACGGCCGGATGCACCGACGAAGAGCATCGCGTTCTACGTCGGCAAGAACCTGACCGAGGACGGTGCGACACTGCTCGGCGGGTTCGGACACGAGCCGTCGAGCCACTGGTTGGAGATCGTGCCCGAGCGCCGCTTCGACGAGGGCGCCACGACGACGGTCGGGGTGACCGAGGACGCCGACTATCCGGGCGAGCTCACCGAGATCCCACAGGCCCGGCGCACCGCGAAGTACATCTCCTCCAACTACTCCGAGTTCGCCGGGTTTCCCGCACCGCTGACCAACGGCGGGCTCAACGAGCACGGCGTCGCGGCCCGCGACGTGTGGTCGCCGACCAGCGACCGCCTGCTCGACAAGACCGACAACCCGCAGACCGGTCCCAACTACAGCGACCTGTCGCGCATCGCCATGGAACGGGCGACGAGCGCGCGTGAGGCCGTGGAGATCGTCGGCGGGCTGATCGACAAGTACGGGTTCTCCACCTACGGCGGCAACTCGCACCTGTTCGCCGACGAGAACGAGGGCTGGGTCCTCGTCAACTACGGCGGAAGTCAGGGGCTGTGGGCCGCGCAGCGACTCGGCCCGGACGAGGCCCGGGTGTCCTATCCCGGCTACCTCGACCCGCTGCCGCTGGACTACCAGGACCGGCCCGACGAGTTCCTCGCCTCCGACAACTTCATCGACTACGCCACCGAGCAGGGCTGGTTCGATCCGTCCACACAGGACGAGTTCGACCCGCAGGCCGTCTACGGCGGCTGGCAGCCGAACGAACGCGAGGTCACCCCCACGCACCCGTGGGGAGCCAACGTGCAGGGTGAGCTCGAGCGCGAACTGGCCGAGGACCTCGGACCGGTCTCGCTCGAGGACATGCTGGCCTACGTGCGTGATCCGCGCTGGTCGCACGACCGCGCTGGCTACGGACAGGTCGCGCAGCTGTCCGATCCCGACCACAAGGGACTGAACGCACTGTGGACGGCGGTCACGGGAGCGGTCACCACCCCGTACGTGCCGGTCTACATCGGAGCCAGGGACGTGCCGCCGGAGTTCAAGCAGCACCGGTACCTGACCAGCGAGACCGCGTCCACGCACATCGCGGCCGACTACGCGCCACTCGAGGCGACCGAGTACGCGACCAGGACGTTCAAGCGGCTCATGTATCACACCTGTGAGCATCCGGAGACGTTCTACAAGCCGGTGACGGCCGAGATCGAGAGGTTCGAGGACGAGCTGCTGTCCGAACAGGACCGCGTCGCCGGCAGGGCCGCGCGGGCGTACGCGGCGGGACGGACCGGCGACGCCGAGCGATATCTCACCGACTACGTGGGAGGCCGGCTGGCCGACGGTCTGCGACTCGGCGACCGCCTCGTCGGCGCCGTGGAGGACCAGACGCGCGAGAAGTTCGGCATCCGAATGCCGTCCGGACGTGACTTGCCCGGGGAGACCGCGCGGCCGGAGAGTCAGAGCATGAACCGCGGCGGAGGCCTCGAAGGCGACGCCGACGGGATCTCGTTCTGCTATCGCGAGGGGCTCGACGACTTCCCGCGTGAGCACGGTGCCTACGCCGCTCGGGCCGGTTCGCTGCCGCTTCCGCTGTCGCAGGTGTCGAAGGAGGAGTTCCTGCGCGCCGTGCAGGAGGCCGCCCCCGGCAACAGTGGGAACGGAGCCGGAGTGCGCTCCCAGGTCGAGCGTGCCTGGGAACGGTTGGAGAATTCCGGAGGCTGACCGGCTGAACCGGATCTTCGTATAACGACCAATACGGTGGGGCCGTGGGCGGCTGTCCACGGCCCCACCGTGGTCGGTTCACCTCACGCCGTGGGGACCGACGCCACGCCCGGAGCGAGGAAGGGCTTGCCGGCGACCTTCTCCGACACGCCCGCACGGTCCAGGTACGGGGTGATGCCACCCAGCCAGAACGGCCACCCGGCGCCGAGGATCATGCACAGGTCGATGTCCTGCGCCTCGGCGACCACACCCTCGTCGAGCATGATGCGGATCTCCTCAGCCAACGCGGCCAGTGCGCGGTCGCGCACCTGCTCGGCCGTCGACGGAGCATCGCCCTGCTGCCACAGCTCGGCGACCTCGGGGTCGACGGTCTGCGCGCCGGACGAGTCCCACTGCCACACGGCGGACTTGCCCGCCTCGACGAACCGCTTGAGGTTGTCGCTCACCCCGAACCGGTCAGGGAAGGCCTCGTGCATCGTCTCGGCCACGTGCAGCGCCACCGGCGGGCCGACCAGCTGCAGCAACGTCATCGGCGACATCGGCAGGCCCAGCGGGTCGAGCGCCGCGTCGGCCACGTCGAACGGCGTGCCCTCGTCCACGGTCGCCAGCACCTCGCCGAGGAACCGCGTCAGCACTCGATTCACCACGAAGGCGGGCGCGTCCTTGACCAGCACGCTCGACTTCTTCAGCTGCTTGCCGACCGAGAACGCCGTCGCCAGGGTCGCGTCGTCGGTCTTCTCCCCGCGCACGATCTCCAGCAGCGGCAGCACCGCGACCGGGTTGAAGAAGTGGAAGCCGACGACCCGTTCCGGGTGCTCGAGCTCGGCGGCCATCTGCGTGATCGACAGCGACGAGGTGTTGGTCGCCAGCACGCACTCGGGCGAGACGTGCTGCTCGACCTCGGCGAACACCTGGCGCTTGACACCCATGTCCTCGAAGACCGCCTCGATGACGAAGCCCGCGTCCGCGAACGCCGCCTTGTCCAGCGACCCGGACACCAGCGCCTTCAACCGGTTCGCCTCGTCCTGCCCGATGCGCTTCTTGTCGAGCAGCTTGTCGATCTCGGTGTGCACATAGGACACGCCCTTGTCGACGCGCTCCTGGTCGACGTCGGTGAGCACGACCGGAACCTTCAGCCTGCGGACGAACAGCAGCGCCAGCTGGCTGGCCATCAGGCCCGCGCCGACGATGCCCACCTTGCCGACCTGCCGCGCCAGCGACTTGTCCGGTGCGCCCGCGGGCTTCTTCGCCCGCTTGTTGACGAGGTTGAACGAGTACAGCCCGGCCCGCAGCGAATCCGACATCAGGAGCTCGGCCAGGGCCTCCGTCTCGGCGGCGTAGCCGGACTCGAGGTCCGCGGTACGGGCCAGCTCCAGCAGTTCGAGGGCCTTCTCCGCCCCGGGCGAGGCGCCCTTCGTCTTGCCGGCCACGACGGCCTTCGCCCTGGCCATGGCCGCGTCCCACTCGCCGCCGCGGTCGATCTCCCTGCGGGCGGGCGTGACCTCCCCGCGGACGACCTTCGCCAGCCACAGCAGCGACTGCTCGAGGTAATCGGCCGAGGGCAGCAGCTCGTCGGTGATGCCCAGCTCGGCGGCCTGCTTCGGCTTGAGCATCTTGTTCTGGTTGAGCGCGTTCTCGATGATCACCGACACGGCGGCGTCCGGTCCGGCGAGGTTCGGCAGCAACTGCGTGCCGCCCCACCCCGGGAACAGGCCGAGGAAGACCTCGGGAAGGGCGATGGCGGCGACGTTGTCGGCCATCGTGCGGTAGTGGCACGACAGCGCGAGTTCGAGCCCGCCGCCCATCACCGCCCCGTTGACGAAGGCGAACGTCGGCACCGGCGACTCGGTGAACTTGCGGAACACGTCGTGGCCGGTCTGCGCGATCTGGCGGGCCAGCTCGGGATCGGACACCTGCTCCACACCGGACAGATCGGCGCCCACGGCGAACACGAACGGCTTGCCGGTCACCGCGATTGCGGCCGGGTCGGACGCGGCCGCCTCGTCGAACGCGGCCGCGAGGCTCACCAGGCTCTGCGGGCCGAACGTGGACGGGCGCGTGTGGTCGTGGCCGTTGTCGATCGTGATGAGCGCGACCGGCTTGTCGAGGCCGGGCACGGAGACCAGGCGCGTCACGGCGCGGGTGACGACCTCGTCGGGAAAGGCCTGCGCGGCCTGCTCGGCGGAAATCACTTGTCGCCCTCCCCGTTGTTGCCGTTGAAGTGCGGGTTCTCCCAGATGACGGTTCCGCCCATGCCGATCCCGATGCACATGGTCGTCATGCCGTAGCGCACGTCGGGGCGCTCGGCGAACTGACGCGACAGCTGGGTCATCAGCCGCACGCCCGACGACGCGAGCGGGTGACCGCAGGCGATCGCGCCGCCCCACTGGTTGACCCGCGGGTCCTCGTCGTCGATGCCGAAGTGGTCCAGGAAGGACAGCACCTGGACGGCGAACGCCTCGTTGATCTCGAACAGTCCGATGTCCGAGATGGACAGTCCGGCACGCGCGAGTGCCTTTTCGGTCGCCGGGACCGGGCCGATACCCATCACCTCGGGCTCGACGCCTGCGAAGGAGTAACCCACCATGCGCATGCCGACCGGCAGACCCAGCTCGCGAGCGGTGTCCTCGCCCGCCAGCAGCGCACCGGTGGCACCGTCGTTCAGGCCGGCGGCGTTGCCCGCGGTGACCCGGCCGTGCGGACGGAACGGAGTCTTGAGACCGGCCAGGCTCTCCATCGTGGTGCCCGGGCGCGGCGGCTCGTCCTCGGTGGCCAGGCCCCAGCCCAGCTCGGGGTGGCGGGTGGCGACCGGCACGAACTCGGGGCCGATCTTGCCGGCCTTGACGGCGTCGGCGTAGCGCTCCTGGCTGCGCACGGCGTAGGCGTCGCAGCGCTCCTTGGTGATGGCGGGGAAGCGGTCGTGGACGTTCTCCGCGGTCTGGCCCATCACCAGCGCGGACGGGTCGACGATCTTGTCGGACATGAACCGCGGGTTCGGGTCCACGCCCTCACCCATCGGGTGCCTGCCCATGTGCTCGACGCCGCCGGCGATCGCGACGTCGTAGGCGCCGAAGGCGATGCCGCCCGCCACCGAGGTGACGGCGGTCATGGCGCCTGCGCACATGCGGTCGATCGAGTAGCCGGGGACGGACTTCGGCAGGCCGGCCAGCAGGGCGGCGGTGCGGCCGATGGTCAGGCCCTGGTCACCGATCTGCGTGGTCGCGGCGATCGCGACGTCGTCGACGCGCTCCGGCGGAAGCTCGGGGTGGCGGCGCAGCAGCTCGCGGATGACCTTGACGACCAGATCGTCGGCCCGCGTGTTGGCGTAGATGCCCTTGTCGCCCGCCTTGCCGAAGGGGGTTCGTACCCCGTCGACGAAGGCAACGGTGCGCGCGGGTGCGGACACGGGTGCTCCTTCGGGAAGTGGGAACTCGAGACCCGGCCGACGCCTTTGTTACCGGCCGGTAACCGCGATGGTAGTCCCGCTTCCTGGGATCGTGCAGGGTGGGCTCGCCCACTCCGGTGACGCGCGACGCGGGAGCCCGCCCGGAGCCGCGCGTCCGAGCCGATCCTGCCCGGTCAGGCGCTGGCGTGCAGGGCGGCGCTGAGCGCCTCGGCCGTGAGATCGACCTGCCACTGCCGCGCGCCGCCGTCGGTGAGCACGGCCGCGACGCCCTCGGGCGAGCGGTCGGCGGGTGGGCGCCAGCAGGTGCGCCGCAGCAGATCGGGCAGCAGGAGGTTCTCCACCGGCAGCGTGTGCCGCTCGGCGATGTCGCTCAGCGCGGTGCGCGCCGCGGCGAGGCGTGCCGCGGCGTCGGGATCCTTGTCGCCCCAGCGGTTGACCGGCGGGGGCCCGTCGTGGTGATTCGCCGTGCTCGGCAGCTGGTCGGCGGGCAGCTCCTTCGCCGCCTTGAGGTGTTTGAGCCACATCGCGGCGTACCGGCGCTGCACCCGGCCGCCGAACACCGGCAGCGCCTGCAGTGCCTCGGTCGTGCCCGGGTCCGACAGCACCGCGTTGATGATCGCACTGTCGGGTAGCACGCGGCTCGGCGCGCGGTCCCGCTTGCGCGCCATCTCGTCGCGGGCCTCCCACAGCGCGCGTACCGCCGCCAGGCCCCGCGCCGTGCGCACCTTGTTCACCCCGGACGTGCGGCGCCACGGCTCGGCCCGTGGGGCGGGCGCGGGAGCGGTGCGGACGGCCTCGAACTCCTGGCGCGCCCAGTCGAGTTTGCCCTGCTCGTCGAGCTCGCGTTCGAGCGTGTCGCGCAGCGGAACCAGGAGTTCGACGTCCAGTGCGGCGTAGTTGAGCCAGTCGCGGGGGAGCGGTCGTTTCGACCAGTCGGCCGCGCTGTGGCCCTTCTCCAGGGTGTACCCCAGCAGCTTCTCGACGAGCGTGCCGAGCGCGACCCGCTCGTGTCCGGCCAGGCGGCCGGCGAGTTCGGTGTCGAACAGCGACGGCGGGGTCAGACCCAGTTCGGCCAGGCACGGCAGGTCCTGGGAGGCGGCGTGCAGGACCCATTCGGCCTCGCCCAGGACCTCCGCCAGCGGTTGGAGGTGCTCGGCGAGCGGGACCGGGTCGATGAGCAGCGTGCCCGCGCCGTCCCGGCGGATCTGGACGAGATAGGCCTTCGGCCAGTAGCGGTAGCCGGACGCACGTTCGGTGTCGACCGCGAACGGGCCCGTGCCCGCAGTGAGGCGCTCGCACGCCGCGCGGAGTGCGTCGACGTCGTCGATGACCGGAGGAGTGCCGCCTGCCGGCTCGGTGAGCAGCTCGGGTGCAGGCGCCTGCTCCTCACGAGGCGGCGCCGACGTCGCGGCGGTCGCGGGAGAGGCGTGTTCTGCGTTGTGCACGAGTACGAACCCTACGGGACGGCCCGCATGCCCCTGGCGAGCCGTCCCGTAGGGCCAGGTCGGTGTTAGCGGATGACGCCGGCACGCATGGCCAGCGCCACCATCTGTGCCCTGTCGCCGGTGCCGAGCTTGCGCCCGATCCGGGACAGGTGCGACTTCACCGTGAGGGCGGAGAGGCTGAGCTCCTCGCCGATCTCCTTGTTGGACTGGCCGTCCGCCACGAGTTGCAGCACCTCCACCTCGCGTGCCGAGAGCTCACGCGGGGTGTTGTCGGTGCCGGGAACCCGCGTACCCGTCGCCAGCACCGGAGCCACGCTCGGGTCGGCGTACACGCCGCCGTCGAGGACCCGGCGTACGCCGTCGGTGACGACCACGGGCGATGCGGACTTGAGCAGGTAGGCCTGTGCGCCGGCCTGGAACGCCGAGCGAACCGCGTACGGGTCGTCGGACGAGGCCAGGACCACCACCCGCGGCCAGCCGTTGCTGCGGAGTTCGGTGACCAGCTCGATGCCGCTGCCGTCCGGCAGTCCGAGATCGAGGATGGCGAGATCGCACGGCCCGGTGGCCGTCGCTCGCGCCCTCGCCTCGGCCACCGTGGCGGCCTCATGCACCGTGCCGGCGCCCATCTGGGCTAGTCGTGCGGCGATCGCCTCCCTCAACAACGGGTGGTCATCGACCACCATCACGGAAAACAACTCTTCCCGCGGATGCGGAACCATGCTCGCCGGCAAGGCGCCGGCTGGCGTGGATCGAACGGCCTGAGAAAAGCCGACGGCAGCCACGTCACTACCTCCCTGGAGTCGGTCGTGCCCCCCGACCGGCACCGGGACTTTCGGCCGATCAGCCGCGCCAGCTTTAGACCGAAAGTGGTGTCGTCGAGAGGCACTCTAGCCGCCTGAGTGGGGCAGTGGGGGCATCAAACGGGTATCTATCCCGATCGAGTTGCTTCTCGACGCCTCCGCTGTAGCGCGATGGGATTAATCCGAGAGAAAGCCGTAACGCGCGCCTGAGGTGGTGCGATATCGCCGGGTTACGGTGCATGAACTGGGCGTGCATATGACGCGTGCAGGTGCGCGAACCCAGTATGACCCATCGTCCGGTGGCGGGTCTGCGGGCCGTCCGGGGGTCCCGACCGGCGTTTCGCGGGGCGGCCGGAGCCGTTGGCGAATGGGCGAAGACCCGACCTTCGGAGGGTCCGAGGGCCGCCCGGCAGCCGGACAGCCGGACAGCCGGGACGGACGAACGGTGGGCGTGTGGGCCCGGGCCGTCCGTCCGCGGAAGGTGGCGGGGAGCGGCGGCGTGGGAAGGCCGGAGGGGAACCGCGCCGGGGTCAGGACGTGCGGCGCTGGCCGAACACGGTGACGCCGGCAGGCGGCAGCCCCGCGTAACTGGCCATGAGCTGGCAGAAGGCGTCGCCGTGCGGGCCGAGCTCGGAGCTGAGCGGGGTCCACGAGGCGCGCAGTTCGAGGTCGTCGGTCCGGGTCGGGCCGGCGATCTCGCCGAAGCGTGCGGAGGAGGTCTCGGTGACGGTGCCGCCGAGCGCGGTGAACTCGGCCGCCGTGGCCTCGAGCGCGTCGGTGAGCCACGACCAGCCCACGGACGGCAGGAACGGATCGGTCGCCAGCTCCTTGTCGATGCCCGCGCGCACGTAGACGACGAGCCGGAACACGCCGTTCCAGGCCTCCTGGCCGTCGGGGTCGTGGAGCAGGACGAGGCGTCCCGAGGCCTCCACGTCGCCGGGCCCGGTGGTCTCACAGCTCAGTGCGTAGGCCCAGGGGGCGAGTCGCTGCGGAGCCTTGATCGGTTCGAGGCTCACCTCCGGCCGCGGCCGCAGGGACTGCAGCGCGGCGACGGCGTTGCGGAACTCCTCCGGCGCCTGGGTCATCGCGGTCACCCCGCGACTGTAAGGCGTCCGGTGGGGCGTGGCCGCCAGGACGCGCCGACGGAGGGCCGACGAACCGGGCGTGGCACCATGAACGTGATGACAGCCCCGTTCTCCCCGTCGACGGCACCGGAGGGTGCGCGCCGCTCCCTGCCCGACGCTCCCTTGTTGGTCGCCGCGCGTGGCGGTGTTCCCTCGCGCGTGCCCGTGTGGTTCATGCGGCAGGCCGGTCGGTCGCTGCCGGAGTACCGCTCGGTCCGCGAGGGCGTGCCGATGCTGCAGGCGTGTTTCGACCCGGGGCTGCTCACCGAGATCACGATGCAACCCGTCCGCAGGCACGGCGTCGACGCGGCGATCCTGTTCAGTGACATCGTCGTCCCGCTGTACGCCGCCGGTCTCGGGATCGACATCGTGCCGGGTACCGGACCCGTCGTGGCGCATCCGGTCCGCACGGCCGCGGACGTCGACGCGTTGCCCGAGCTGACCGTCGAGCAGGTGGCTCCGGTCGCCGAGGGCGTGTCGATGCTGGTGCGCGAACTGGGCGAGACGCCGTTGATCGGGTTCGCGGGTGCTCCGTTCACGCTCGCCTCGTACCTCATCGAGGGCGGGCCGAGTCGCAACCACGAACACACCAAGGCGCTGATGCACGCCGAGCCGGAGCTGTGGCACCGGCTCGCGGCGCGGCTGGCCGACGTGACCACGACCTTCCTCAGGGCGCAGCTGGCCGCAGGGGTCGACGCGGTGCAGCTGTTCGACTCGTGGGCCGGCGCGCTCTCGCCGCGGGACTACCGGGAGTTCGTGCTGCCGCACTCGGCGGCGGTGCTGGCCGCGGTGGCCGACTACGACGTGCCGCGCATCCACTTCGGGGTCGGCACGGGCGAGCTGCTGCCCGCACTGCGGGAGGCGGGCGCCGATGTCGTTGGGGTCGACTGGCGGGTTCCGCTGGACGAGGCGGCGCGCCGACTGCGGGCCGCGGGCGAGCCGGAGCCGGTCGTGCAGGGCAACCTGGACCCGGCGCTGCTGATGGCGTCCTGGCCCGTGATCGAGGCTGAGGTGCGCCGCATCGTCGAGGAGGGCCGCGGCGCCGCGGGACACATCTTCAACCTGGGCCACGGGGTGCTGCCGGAGACCGATCCGGAGGTGCTGACCCGCGTGGTGGAGCTGGTGCACAGTCTGTGAGGAGCGCGGTGAGGAGCGCGTCGTGAAGGTCGCGGTCGTCGGCGGGGGCGTGTCCGGTCTGACCGCCGCCTACCGGCTGCGCACGCTGCTCGGCCCCGGCGCGGAGATCACGGTGCTGGAGGCCGGGCGGGAACTCGGCGGCAAACTGCGCACCGTGCCCGTGGCCGGACGGCCGTGTGACGTCGGTGCGGAGGCGTTTCTCGCGCGCAGGCCCGAGGCCCTGGAACTGATCAGGGAACTGGGGCTCGGTGATCGGTTGCGGCATCCCTCAGGGGCGTCCTCGACCGTACGCGCGGGTGGCCGGACCGTGGGCCTGCCGAAGCGCACCCTCATGGGCATTCCCGCCGACGCCGATGCCGTGTCCGACGTGCTGTCCGGCGGCGGGACCGCGCGGGTTGCAGGGGAGAGGGACCTGCCGCCGCTGCGGATGCCCGCGGGCGATGTGTCGCTCGGGCACCTGGTGCGGGAGCGGCTCGGTGACGAGGTGGTCGACCGGCTGGTCGATCCGTTGCTGGGCGGGGTCTACGCCGGAGGTGCCGACGGTCTCGGACTACGCGCCGTGGTGCCGGCGTTGGCCGCCGCCGTGGACCGCGGGGCGACGTCGCTGTCCTCGGCCGTCGCCGCGCAGCTGCCCGGTCCAGGCACGTCGAACTCCACGGCCGCGCCCAACCCCGCGCCGGTGTTCGGCACGCTCTCCGGAGGTCTGGCCGCCCTGATCACCGAGCTCGCCGATCGGGCAGGCGCCGACGTGCGGCTGGGTGTGCCCGTGCGCGCGTTGAACCGCCGCACCGACGGCGGGTGGCGGCTGACGACGGGCGCGGTCGCCTCCGCGCATGCGCCGGCCGAGCCGGAGCTGGATGTCGACGCGGTCGTGCTGGCCGTCCCCGCGCCCGCGGCGGCACGGCTGCTGGCCGAGGTCGCTCCCGACGCGGCGGCCGCCTACGGCGAGGTGGAGCTGGCGTCGATGGCGGTGGTCACGCTCGCACTGCCCGCTTCGACGCCGCTGCCAGCGTCCTCGGGGGTGCTGATCGGGGCACGGGAACGCACGCGGGCGGGCACGCCGTTCACCGCCAAGGCGTTCACGTTCACCTCGCGCAAATGGCCGCACCAGGCAGGCAGTGACACCGAAGACACCGAGGACACCGATGCCACCGGCGACACCGAGAACACCACCGACAGGACTGCCGACGAGGCGCCCGTGTTGCTGCGGGGTTCGGTCGGCCGGTTCGGCGACACCGCGACGCTACGGGCGACCGACGACGAACTCGTCCGCCGCGTCCGTGCGGATCTGGCGGAGCTGGCGGGGATCACGGCCGACCCGGTCGACGTCGTCGTGCAACGGTGGGGCGGCGGGCTGCCGCAGTACGGCGTCGGCCACCTCGACCGGGTGGCGCGTATCGAACGCGCCGTCGCCGAGGTCCCGGGTCTCGCGGTGGCGGGCGCGACCCTCCACGGCGTGGGGATTCCCACGTGCATCGGCACGGGCGATGCAGCCGCCCGGCGCGTTGCGGCCCACGTCACGGTGGGATCATAGGCGCATGGCTCGGTTGAACTACGACGAACTGAACAGCACGATCCGCTACACCATGTGGTCGGTCTTCCGGGTCGAACCCGGCGTCCTCGGCGACGAGCGTGGCCCCGCCGCGCAGGAGACCGCGGACTACCTCGACGCGCTCGAGGGCAAGGGCGTGGTGGTCCGCGGCGTGTACGACGTCGCGGGCGTGCGTGCCGACGCCGACTTCATGATCTGGTGGCACGCCGAGGAGCTCGAACAGCTGCAGGCCGCCTATACCGGCTTCCGCAGGGCGACCCCGCTCGGCCGCGCGTCGGCGCCCGTGTGGAGCCAGGTCGCGCTGCACCGGCCCGCCGAGTTCAACAAGAGCCACATCCCGGCCTTCCTCGCCGGTGAGGACCCCAAGAAGTACGTCTGCGTGTATCCGTTCGTGCGCTCGTACGAGTGGTACCTGCTGCCGGACGACGAGCGCAGGAAGATGCTCGCCGACCACGGCAAGGAGGCGCGTGACTACCCGGACGTGCGGGCCAACACGGTTCCGGCCTTCGCGCTCGGCGACTACGAGTGGATCCTCGCGTTCGAGGCCGACGAGCTGCACCGCATCGTCGACCTGATGCGGCATCTGCGCGGCACCGAGGCGCGGCGGCACGTGCGCGAGGAGATCCCGTTCTACACCGGTCCGCGCGTCGAGCCCGGCGACCTGGTCAAGAACCTGCCCTGACGCGGGCGCAGTGGCCAAGCTGGTCGCCGTAGCGCTAAAGTAGCGCTACGGCGACCATTCAGATCCGCGACATCCCGGACGAGGAGTACGAGGCTCTGCGTGCCGCGGCAAGTGCGGAGGGCAAGTCGCTGCAGTCCTACATGCGGGAGCAAGCGGCCTTTCTGGCGCGTGTTGCCCGGAAGCGGTCTGTGTTCGAACGTCTGCGGGCGGAGTTGGCTGAGCGAAACGAGGCGGGCGTGACCGCGGACAGCGTCCTGGCCGATCTCGATGACATCCGCGGTCCGTGGCCGGGCGAGGAGAACACGGCGCACCGTGGGTGAGGACGTCGTCGCCGACGCTTCGACGTTGGTCGTGATGTTGACCGAGCGGACCCCACGGGCGGAAGAACTGGGCAGACGTCTTGCCGCGGGTGCGGTGCACGCGCCTCACGTCGTCGATGCCGAGGTGGGCGATGTGCTCCGGAAGCACGTCCTGCGGGGTGCTCTCTCGGCTGACGGTGCGTCGGCGGCGCTGGCGGCGATGGACTTCGTCGTGGACGAACGGTATCCCCATGCGGGGCCGTTGAGCCGCGGTGCCTGGGACTTACGCGACCGCGTCCGGTTCTACGACGGGCTGTACGTCAGTTTGGCCGCCCGGCTCGACCTGCCACTGATGACCGCCGATGCACGGCTGGGCAGGGCGCACGGGCTGCCGTGTGCCGTGGAGGCCCTGCCTGCCACTGTGTGAGGGGTGTTGTGTGAGGGGGTCTCCCACGCGGGCGGGGCTCGGTGCGGCTCGCGTGGACGGTCTACTCGGTGGGGACGAGGCGGAGGGCGACCGAGTTGATGCAGTAGCGCTGGTCGGTGGGCGTGCCGTAGCCCTCGCCCTCGAAGACGTGGCCCAGGTGGCCGTGGCACGAGGCGCACAGCACCTCGACGCGCACCATGCCGAGCGAGGTGTCCTTGCGCAGGATGACCGCGTCGGAGTCGGCCGGGTCGTAGAACGACGGCCAGCCGCAGTGGCTGGCGAACTTCGTCGTCGAGCGGAACAGCTCGGCGCCGCAGCCGCGGCACTCGTAGACACCCTCGGTGTCGGTGTCGTTGTACTCCCCGGTGAACGGCCGCTCGGTCGCGGCCTTCCGCAGCACGGCGTAGGCGGCCGGGTCGAGTTCGGCGCGCCACTGCTCGTCGGATTTCACGACGCGCGGGGTGTCGGTGCCGGCGTGCGGGGTGGTGTTCGTGGCGGGCTCCATACCGTCCAGGCTACTGCGACACGTGCGCGATGAACGCGCTGAGTTGATCCCATGCGGCGACGATCATGCCCAGCAGGATCAGCACGACGATCAGCACCGCCGTCCACCAGCGCAGCCCACTCGCGCGCGTGCTGCCCTCGGCGAACTCGGCCACCCCGCGCAGGGAGCTCTCCACCGTGAACGTCGGTTCGGCGCGCTGCATCTTGTGCAGATGGTCGGCGAACTCCTGGGCCTCCGGATCGTCCGGGTCGAGCCCGATCAGCTCGTCCTCGAACTGCCGCCGACGGCGGGCGTTCTCGTCATCCGGCATGCCGTCCACCGTAGGACATGCCACCGACGGTGCCTATCGCGCGCCCGCCCGGTGTGCCGTCCCGCCGCGGCGGTCGGGGTGTCACTGCGCGGCGGCGCCGGTCGGCCGGGTGTCGCCGTCGAGGCGCAGGTCGCCGCCCATGTTGACCACGCGTACCACGTAGGGGGCCAGCCCGTCGCCGAAGTCAAGCTGGACGTGCACGTCGACCGAACCGTCGTCGTTCGCTCCGTTCGGCACCGAGGCGCTGCGCCAGCCCTGGAGCTCGTGCTGGTCCCAGTAGGAGTCGAACTCGTCCTCCGAGCCGTACACGGCCTGGGCGGCAGGCGTCAGCTCGTCCCAGTCGGGGCCGTTGTAGAACTCGCCCACGAGGGTGCCTGCCTGGCCCCAGTCGACGGGCCCACCCGCGTTCGGGGCGGACGTGGGCGAGGACGGCGCCGACGACGTCGGCTGCTGGGTGGTGGACGGACCGCCGCCCGCGGCCGGTTCGTCGTCCCCACCGAGCGTGAACAGCAGGACCGCCGCGACGGCGAGCACGACGACCCCCAACGCGGCCAGCAGCAGCGGCTTACGGGACCGGCCGGTCGCCGTGCCTGCGGCGGCCGCGGGCGCACCCGCCGCGGTCGGCTGCGGCGGCGGTGTCCGGTCGCGCTGCCACGGCGCCGCAGCGGGCTTACGGCCACCGCCGTGGTCGGACACGGCAGGCGAGACCGCGGTCGCGGCGAGCGGCGCGGAGGCCGCCGCCGTGCCGGAGGCGAGCGCGCCGAGCCGTTCGCGCGCCTCGCTCATGGTGGGCCGTTCGTCCGGGTCGGTCCGCAGCAGGCTCATGAGCAGCGCGGTGGCCTGCCCGGCGTGCTGCGGCGGGTTGATCTGCCCGTTGGCCGCCGCGTAGAGCAGGGCGAGCTGGTTGGTGTTGTCGCCGTACGGCGGCAGGCCCTCGATCGCGTGGTACAGCGTCGCACCCAGGGCGAACACGTCGGAGGCGGGCGTCGGGTCGGCTCCGCGCGCGAGTTCCGGCGCGAGGTAGGCGGGCGTGCCGCCGATCAGCCCCGTCTGCGTGAGGGTGAGGTCGCCGCTGGCACGGGAGATGCCGAAGTCGGTGATCTTGCAGGTGCCGTTCGCGTCGATCAGCAGGTTGCCCGGCTTGATGTCCCGGTGCACGATCCCGGCCCGGTGCGCGGCCACGAGGGCGGCGGCGACCTGCTCGCCGATGCGGGCGACCTCCGGCACCGGCAGCGGGCCGCGTTCGGCCAGCACGGCCGACAGGCTCTGCGACGGCAGGTACTCCATGACGAGCACCGGGTTGCCGTCGTGCTCGGCGATGTCGAACACGACGATGGCGTTGGGGTGCTGGAATCGGGCCGCGTTCTTCGCCTCGCGCATGGCGCGCTGGCGCACGGTGGTGCGCTCGGCCTCGGACAGGCCCGGCTGCGTCAGGATCTGCTTGATGGCGACCGACCGTTCGAGGCGTTCATCGACGGCGCGCCACACGATGCCCATGGCGCCGGTGCCGACGTGCTCTACGAGGCGATAGTGGCCTGCGACCAACTGACCGGTGTCGATGACGCCTACTCCTCGGCTACTGCTCGGCTGCTGCTCGAACCCGCGATCGCCGCTCGTGCTCGTCGGCGTGATTCGAGGTCTCGGAAAGGGACCGGTGCGCCACCCCGCTAGCGCCCGTGTCGAGTGTAGCGGTCCGCTCGGACGGGCCTGAGTGAACCGGGACGACCTACTCGACTGCGCCTTCCGGCTGCGGGTCGGCGTCCGCCACCTGGGCGTTCGCAGATCCGCCCGACCGGATCACCTTCAGCAGGCCCAGGGCGCCGAGTCCGGCGAACACCGCATAACAGACGAGCAGGGCCGGTGGCGTGTCGCCGGTGAGCGCGTCACCCAGCGCGACGACGGCCACGGTGCCGGGGAGGCTGCCGAGGGCCGTGCCCACCAGATACGGTCGAAGCCGGATCGACGACACACCGCAGCAGTAGCTCAGCGGTGCGAACGGCACGACGGGGATCAGGCGCAGCGACGCGACGGCGAGCATGCCGCCCGCCGCCAGCCGCGCGTTGACCGCCCGCACGGGTGTGCGGTGCATGTTGCGCGTGACGAACTCCTGGCCCAGCGCGCGGGCCAGGAGAAAGCCGAGGAGTCCGGACAGCACGGTGGCGGTGACGGCCACGCCGATGCCGAGCAGTTCACCGAGCAGCAGGCCGGCGGCGAGGTTGAACACGGTGCGCGGGATCGGCGCGATGGTGCACACCGCATAGGCGAGCAGGAACAGCCAGGCGGCACCGGCTCCGGCGTCGTCGGCCCAGGCCCGCAGCTCGGCGGGCGAGGGGACCGGCAGGAGGAGCGCCGCGACCACGAGCCCGGCCAGGCACACGAATCCGATCAGCAGCTTGGTCCGGCGCGGCACGTCGTCCACGGTAGAGGACGCGGCCGGTCACGCGCCGTGGTGGGCTGGCCCTTCGTAACGGACGTCGCCGTCGTCGGTGACGGAGGCGAGATCACCGGTGCGGAACCATCCGGTGGCGCTGTCCGGCACGCAGGCTCCGCGGATCTCGAGCACGCCCCGGCGATCCCCGGAGGCCGCGCCGGCCGTGGTGCCCGGGTCGGTGCCCGTGCCGGGGTCTGTGGTGGTGTCTGCGGTGCCGGAGCTCGCATCGGGGTCGGTGACGCGCAGTTCGACGTCCGAACAGATCGGCGTGCCGCCGCCGAGCCACCGGTCCGCGGTCGACCGGTCGGCGGGCCACAGCGCGAACGGCGCCAGGATCCCGGCGGGGGCGTAGAGGCCGCGAGCCGGGATGCCGAGCTCGTCGAGGCTCTGCGCGGCGTCGGCCGAGGTGGCGTTGACGATCCCGGCCCACCGCAGCGACGGCAATGGGTTCCCGCCGGTCGCTGCGTCAGGGGGTTCGGGAGAGCCGTCCGAGCCGCCGGAGCCGTCGGCGTGCCACGCCTTGGCCAGGCGGAGGGCGGTCGTCTCGTCGGCGACCAGGTGCGTGGCGCTGAAGCGGGCGAGCTCGGCCGGCAGCGTGGACTCGTCGAGGCGGGGGTCGAACAGGTACGTCGCCCCGCCCGCCAGCGTGGCGAGGGCGAACGACCAGGCGATCGGATGGGTCGCCGGGCGGGTGCACACCACGAGGTCACCGTCGGCGAGCCCCAGGGCCTCCGCGGTGGCGGTGGCGTGCTTGATCAGGGTCGACTCGCGGTAGGCGGCCAGTCCCGGGGCGAACGCGACCGCGGGTTCGTCGCCGTCGGTGTCGGGCATCGGCATACCCGCCGTGGCGGCGCTGGGCAGCCACGCGCCGCCGCCGAGATCCCACGGCGACGGGTCGACGGGCGGATCCGCGTGCGGTCCCGGGACGACCGCGACGGCCGGAGCGGGGGTCTCGGTGGCCTGCGGATCGGCAGCCGCGGCGATGGCCGACCCGAGCCTGTCGGTGACCTCCGCGGGCACGTCCCGGTGCAGCGCGAGCACCCGCGGGCGGGCGCCGACGACCGTGTCGACGAGGTCGGCCGCGGGTCCCTGCGGGTCCAGTCCGACGGCACAGGCACCGAGCGAGGCGGTCGCGACCTGCCAGCTGAGCAGGTCCGACCAGTTCGGCAGGCACACGGCGACGACGTCCCCACGACCCACGCCCGCGGTCGCGAGATCCGCGCGCAGCTGCAGCGTTCGGCGCCAGAGTTCCGAACGGCTGACGTGAACGGGCTGCGCGGGATCGGCGTCGATCGCGATGATGGCGTGTGGGTCGTGCTTGGTCAGGCCGGAGAGCAACGACAGAAGGTTCACCGCGCGCCAGCAAAACATCCCGCCTCGCCGCCGTCAAGTAGCCGTGGACGGCGGCTCCGGCGTGGGCGCGCGAAGATCAACACCGGTCTCGACGACCGCGGACGTGCGGACGGGGCCGGATCTCACGCGGGGCAGAGCGTGCCGTCGCGGGGAACGTCGCCGTCGAGGTAGAAGCCGCCGAGCGCCTCCATGACGCACGACGACTCGAGCGCTCCGTGACCTGCGCCCTTCCACGACACGTGTACGGCCGACGGCATCTGGTCGGCGGCGCGCACGGTGCCCTCCTCGGGCGTGACCGGATCCGTGGCCGTGCTGACCACGACCATCGGCGGGGTGCCGTCGCCGGCGATGTCGGCGTTCTCGCCGGATCGCGTCGGCCACGGACTGCACCACACGAGCTCCTGCGCCACGACACCGCCGAACACGGGGTGGTCGTCGGCGAGCTGGTCGGCCGTGCCGGCCAGCCGTTCGGCGGGCAGTCGGGTGCCGGTGTCGTTGCACCGGGTGGCGAGCGTGCCGTCGATCCGCGCGGCCGACTCCTGGGTCTCGACCAGGTGCGGCCGCAGGAACACGGCCAGCTTGCCGACGTCGCCCCCACGGGCCGCACCGACGGCGTCGGCCAGTTCGCGCCACCGGTGCGGCTCGGCCAACCCGTTGAGCACGGCCCGCACCGCCATCGGCCCGGTCATGCGGTAGCCGTCGGCGGTCATCTGCGGGGAGCGGTCGAGACGGTCGGCCATGGCGACGACCTGGTCGCGCAGATCGCGCCCCAGCTGCTGTCCCACGGTGTCCAGCGTGGCCTCCGCGCCGGCCGCGACGCCGTCGAGCACCGCGGCCCGGTCGTCGGAGGGGTCGGGCATGCCGTCGAGCGCGATGCGCCCGGCCTTGTCCGGGTAACGCGCGGCGTACAGGGCCAGCACGCGCGAACCCTCGCCGTGTCCGAGGGCGTGCAGATGCCTCATGCCGAGGTTCTCCCGCAGCGTGTCCAGATCGCCCGTCGTGCGCCAGCTGTCGAAAGCGCCCTGCTCGTCGTCGAGGTTGATCGCGCACTGCTGACCCGCCGTGCGCGCCGCGTCGAGCGGCCGCTCGACGTCGTCGGCCGGGTCGCTGTCGAACAGGCCGGGACGGTCGGCCGACGGGATGCACCGCACGCCGTCGGAATCGCCGGTGCCGCGCCGGTCGACGCCGATGAGGGAGTACCGCTCGAGCAGCTCGTCCGGCATCGTCGCCGCGATACGCGCGGCGTACCGGCTGCCGGGTTCGCCGTCGACGTCGTTGACGACCACCAGGGGGATCGGGCCGTCGCCCGCCTTCAGCAGCGCCACGCGCGACAGACCGTGGCCGGGCATGCCGGGCGCGTCGAGCGTCGTGGTCATGCTCGCGCACTCGTAGCTGAGGTCGTTGCGGGCCGCGTCGCCGAGTTCCTGCCTGGTCTGGTCGGCGCAGTCCGACCAGTTCACGCTCGACGGACCAGGCTCCTCGGCCTTCGGCAACGGGGCGGGGGAGGAGTCGGGGGTGCGCTGCTGCGGGGCGGGCGCGTCGTTCTCGACCACGGCGGGCCGGGTCGACGGGCCCACGGTGCAGGCGGCGAGAACCGCCACTGGCACCAGCGCGGCGAACGCCACCAGGCGGTCACGACCACGGCGCGGCAACGATCAGGTCTCCCAGTGCTCGGAACGGACGGGACGGCGGCAGGGACGGCGACGGCACGCGGGAACGGGCCGGCGGCCAGGCCGCTGCGGTGACGTTACCGTCGCACGCCGCCGGTGTGGGTGCCGTGAGGCCCGGCGCGCCACCCGGTGGCGCACTCACGGCGCCGGCGTCCTGCGGTAGCGCGCGAGCAGGAAACCGTCCTCGTGCAGCAGTGACGTCAGGGTCATGCTCCGCGGCGCCGACATCGCCGCCGTGCCCTCCACGATGCGGCCCGCGCCCGGGCCCGCGAGCAGCGGTGCGTAGGTCAGGCACAGCTCGTCGACGAGGTCGGCGGCCACCAGCGAGCCGAACAGGTGCGGCCCGCCCTCGCAGTCGATGCGGAGCAGCCCGCGCTCGCCCAGCAGCGCGACCGCCGCGGCCAGGTCGACCGTCTCGCCGCCCGCGACGATCACCTCGGCTCCTGCGTCGACCAGCGCCTGCCTGCGGTCGGCCGGGGCCGTCGTCGTGGTCAGCACGATCGTGGGCACCGACGTGTCGGTGATCACCGGGGTGTCCGGCGGCACCGAGCACCGCCTGCTGACGACCGCGATGGGGGGAACGTCGCTGAGACCGTGGCGGCGTCTGCGTTCCCGCCGCTGTTCGCCGGGACGCGCACCGCGATACCCCTCGGCCAGCGCCGTGCCCGCGCCGACCAGGACCACGTCGGCGAGATCGCGGCCGAGGAGGAACACGCGCTGGTCGGCCGGACTCGAGAGTCCTTCCGAGGCGTCGTCGACGGTGACGGCGCCGTCGGCGGACGTGACGAAGTTGGCCTGGATCCACGGCCGGTCGAGCCCGGCGGGGAAGTCGTAGAGCGCTTCGAGGTCGGCGTCGGACAGTGCCGTGGGCGCCGTTTCGGACGGTTCGGTGGGCCACAGACGATGCACGTCGATCATCCCAACACGGGCGCGCGGCCCAGGTCACATCGGGCCGCCGACTAGCCTGGTGGGCATGTCTGTCGAGAAGCTGACCGAGCGCCGGCCCACCATCGGCGCGGACGAGCTGATCACGACGCTCGTGCCGCCGCCCCGGTTCGACGACGTGCGGCTCTCGACCTACATCCCCAACCCGGACGAGCCGAGCCAGGCCGCGGCCGTGGCCGAGTGCGGCGCGTTCGCCGAACGGGTCGCCGCCGGGCGTGGCAAGCGGTCGGGTCTGCGTGGCCTGTTCGGACGTAAGGACGGCGGGCAGGCCGACGGTAAGCCGGGCCTGTATCTCGACGGCGGGTTCGGCGTCGGCAAGACCCACCTGCTGGCCTCCATCTGGCACGCCGTGCCGGGGCCGAAGTCGTACGGCACGTTCGTCGAGCTCACGCACGTGGTCGGCGCGCTGGGCTTCGCCGAGGCGGTGCGGAGGCTGTCGGGGCACCGGCTGCTGGCCATCGACGAGTTCGAACTCGACGACCCCGGCGACACGATGTTGGTCAACCGGCTGCTCAAGGAGCTGACCGAGGCCGGCGTGTTCGTCGCGGCGACGTCGAACACGTTGCCCGACAAGCTCGGGGAGGGCCGCTTCGCCGCCGACGACTTCCTGCGGGAGATCCAGTCGTTGTCGGCCAAGTTCGGGGTGGTGCGCGTCGACGGGCCCGACTACCGGCACCGCGGTCTGCCCGAGCCGCCCGCGGCGCTGAGCGACGAGGACCTCGTCGACTCGGCCGAGCGGCGTGAGGGCGCCACGTTGGACGAGTTCGACGCGCTGTGCGACCACCTGGCGGGCATTCACCCCTCGGCGTACGGGCGGCTCGTCGACGGGGTGTCCGCCGTCCACTTGCGCGGCGTGCGGCCCGCCGAGGACCAGGCGATCGCGTTGCGGCTCGTCGCGTTCGCCGACCGGCTGTACGACAGGGCGATCCCGGTGCTGGTCTCCGGTGGATCCCTCGACGCGCTGTTCACCCCCGAGATGCTCGCCGGCGGCTACCGCAAGAAGTATCTGCGCGCGGTCAGCAGGCTCACCGCCCTCGCGCGGGACGCCGAGGAGACCGCGCTCCGCTGACGAGTGCGGTCACCGTCGGGTGCAGGACGGCCATCAGGCCGGTCGTCACGGCCACGGCGAACGCGGCGCCCCCGGCGACGTCGGTGACGTAGTGGTAGCCCAGGCCCGCCATGCCCACGGCGGCCGCGGCGGTCAGTCCGGCACCGGCCACGATGACGACGGCCCGCGCCGTGCCTGCGGTCGCGAGCGCGACGACGGTCAGCGTGGTGACCAGGACGACCGTGTGCCCGCTCGGATAAGCCAGGTGGTCGTCGTACCACCGGTCGAACAGCGGTTTGCTCAGCCACGTGTTGGCGGTGATCGTCACCGCCGGTGCCACCACCGCCACCGCGACGACGCTCCACCGGCGTCCGTGGGCCGCCACGGCGGCGACCACCGCGAGCACGGCGAACGCCACGGGGGCTTCGGTCGGCACCGTGAACGCGACCAGCAGCGCGTGGGGCAGGCCGAGGGCGGCCGACTCGACGGCCGCATCCGGCGGGGTCGGCCGGCGCCCACCGGCCACGAGGAGTCCGAGCGCCAGCCACCCGGCCAGGCCCGCACCCACGAGCGGGACGGCCGCGACCGGGCGACGGGGCCGGGCCCCCGCGTTCGGCGCGCTGTTCGAATCGGACATACGGGTGTCAGTCGTCCTCCACCTCGGCGGCTACCGCACCGGATCGGACGGCGGCGACGAGCTCGGCGTGGTCGGCCTCGGTCCGGTCGGCGTAGCGCACGGCGAACCGGCCGACCGCCTCGTCCATGTCGCGGTCACCGGTGAAGTACCCCGCCAGCAGACGCGGGTCGAGCGAACGCGTGTGGGCGCGGGTGAGCAGTGCCCCCGCGAGCCTGCCGTAGTCGTCGAGGTGCCCGCCGTCGAGGCCGGTGGGGTCGATGTCGCCCTTCATGTTGCGGAACTGGCGCACGATGAACGGCCGCCCGTCGATCGTCGTCCACCCGAGCAGGATGTCGGTCTCGGCCTGCACCAGCCGTGTGCCGTGCACGACGCGGTGACCCTCGTGCTCCCACGGTTCGACGTCCAGATACGGAACCAGCGCCGACGGGCACGCCTCCTTCACCTGCAGCACGAGCGCCTCGTCGCCGTTCCCGCGCAGCAGGGCGATGTACGCGCGGCGGCCGACGCTGCCCGTGCCGACCACTCGGAAGGCCACATCGGACACGGTGTAGCGGGCGACGAGGTTCCGCCGCGACTCCCGCAGCGTGTCCACATAGGATTCCAAGCCGGTGATGACCGCCTCTGCGGTCCGGTCGTCGACGCGGGTGCGTTTCGGCGGGTCCTCGGTGAACCGCCACCGCGTCGTACCCGACTCGTGGGTGTACTCCTCGGTGCGGGTGGCGGCGATCTTGGCGCTGGTGTTCTTCCGCGCCTTCGCCGCGGCCTTCTCGAAGTCGTCGATCAGTTCGTCGGCCTTCGCCCGCTCGAGCACCGACGCGTCCGGCAGCGCGTTCCACGACCGCAGGAACGGCAGCTCGGCCAACTCGCGCACCGTCCTCCGGTACGACGTGACCACGTCCTCCGCCGCCGCGACGCATCGCTTCTCGCTCACACCGCCCTTCCGGCCCGCCAGCACGAGGCTCGCCGCCAACCGCTTCAGATCCCACTCCCACGGACCCGGGGCCGTTTCGTCGAAATCGTTGATGTCCATGACGATCTCGCCCTCCGGCGTGCCGTACAGCCCGAAGTTCGCCGCATGCGCGTCACCGCACAGCTGAGCGTGCATCCCACTCACCGGCGTACCCGCCAGATCCGCCGCCATCAGACCCGCCGCACCACGGAAGAACGCGAACGGCGAGGCGAGCATCCGCCCGATCCGCAACGGCACCAACTCCGGCACCCGCCCCGCGTTGCTCGCCTCGACGAACTCCAGCACACCCGGCCGCGCCCCCGAGGTCGCCTCGTGGTCATGCGCCGTCGGGGGCGTCCGGTCCCGCAACGTCCGCCCCCTCGCCAGCACATCCTCACTCGACACCACCGCACGTAGATCGATCACCAGCCCATTCTGCACCCGGATGTGGTGTGGGTGGGGGTTTTCGCCTCGGGTGCTGATTTGGGTGGTGCGGTTTGCCGTGGGGTTTTTCGTCTTGATGGGTGCGGTTTGTTCTCGGGGTTTTTCGCCTCGGTGGGCGCGGTTTCACTTGTGGTTTTTTCGCCTCGCCGGCTGGGCAGGTCTCTGGGATGGCGTTTTTCCGCTTCGCTTTATCCCGTCGAACCTGGCTATTTGTTTATCACGCTGCAGGCAGGGCGCAAGGTTGGGTGTTGGGTGTTCCGTTGGGGTGGGTTGTTGCGCCCTGCCTGCAGCGTGATGGTTTGGGACCAGGTCGACGGGATGGCGCTTCGCTTACCGGAGGCGACTCTATTGGGTGATGGTGGGTCGCCAGTGTGTTCGGTCTCGTTTTAAGTGTGAATGGTTCTGGGGGAATTTCTGATACCGCCGCCGACTTGCGGTTTCGGCGGGCTCGGGTTGATGGTGCCGAGATGACGTTTCTCGCTTCTCTGGCTTCTGACGAGGGGGAGTGGCGGGGGTTGACTGAGGAGTTGGCGCCTTCGCTTCGGGTGTCGCCTGTGGAGGTGGAGAAGCGGATCCGTAATGCCGTCGATCTGGCTCGGCGGATGCCTCGGGTTCTTGATGCCATGCGGGAGGGCCAGGTCGAGTTGTATGGGGCCCGGCGGGTCCTGGCTGTGACCTCGTCGCTGTCTGACGAGCACGCCCGTGAAGTGGATGGGCTGTTGGCCGACAAGCTCGCCTCGGCTCCCCTCACCTCATGGCAGCCACGCAACCTGGCCCAGCACGCGGCGCGGTTGGTGGAGAAGGTCGACCCAGGCGGGCAGGCGGAGCGGGCTCGCATGGCCCGTGCTGGACGGCGCGTGGAGCTTGAGCACGGGCCGAACGCTCAATCCCGACTCACCGCCGACCTCCTCCTCGGCAACGACCCCGGTGTTCGGGTCCCCGAAGCCGCCGCCACGGTCTACCTGCACATGCCCATCGACGC
>Ga0079224_100000724_pt1 | contig 34445 bp, 31 predicted proteins | sample Stecom2015_FD_80414 | JGI IMG/M metagenome (GOLD analysis project Ga0079224, IMG submission 80414) | Agricultural soil microbial communities from Utah to study Nitrogen management - Steer compost 2015 | ecosystem: Environmental > Terrestrial > Soil > Agricultural land | place: USA: Utah... | reverse complement strand
CGAGACGACCGGCGAGCGCTCCCTGCGTCCAGCCACGGCGCTCCCGAAGGCGCCTCACACGAGGCCCCACGAAGAGCTTGCGGGCAGTCGTCATTTCACAAGATTCCGCAAAATACGCAGTTCTTTGCGAACAGGTACGCAGCTTTTCTTATCCACATCCGTGGCTTGCTGCGCCTTGTAAAGGTAGTGTATAGGTTTCGTGTGAATATGCCGGCCCGGTCGAGCCCGCATCCCATGCCTATCAGGAGACTCCCATGACCGATTCCTCTCTGCCCGGCGTACCGGTGCTGATCAACGGTGAATTCCGCCAGTCGAGCGCGACCCGCTGGCGCGACCTGATCAACCCGGCCACCCAGGAAAAGATCGCCCGGGTGCCGATGTGCACCGCCGACGAGGTCGCCGCGGCCGTCGCCGCCGCCAAGGCCGCCTTCCCGACATGGCGCAAGACCCCCATCGGCACTCGCGCGCGGATCTTCCTCGCCTACCAGCAGCTCATCCGCGCGAACATGAAGGAGCTCGCCGCCATCCTCACGAGGGAACAGGGCAAGACCCTCGCCGACGCCGAGGGCGACGTGTTCCGCGGCCTCGAGGTGGTCGAGCATGCCGCCGGCATCGGCAACCTCCAGCTCGGCGAGCTCGCCAACAACGTCGCCAACGGGGTCGACACCTACACCCTGCTGCAACCCCTGGGCGTCTGCGCCGGCATCACGCCGTTCAACTTCCCGGCGATGATCCCGCTCTGGATGTTCCCCATGGCCATCGCCTGCGGGAACACCTTCGTGCTCAAGCCGTCCGAACAGGATCCGATGGTGACGATGCGCCTGGTCGAACTGGCCCTCGAGGCCGGCATTCCGAAGGGCGTGCTGAACGTCGTGCATGGCGACGCCGAGTCGGTCGATGCGCTCTGCGATCACCCCGATGTCAAGGCGATCTCCTTCGTCGGCTCGACCCGCGTCGGCACGCATGTCTACCAGCGGGCATCGCAGGCGGGCAAGCGGGTCCAGTGCATGATGGGTGCCAAGAACCATGCGGTCGTGATGCCCGACGCGCACAAGGAGCAGACCCTGGACGCCCTGGCCGGCGCCGCCTTCGGCGCCGCGGGCCAGCGCTGCATGGCCGTGTCGGTGGCGGTGCTCGTCGGCGAGAGCCAGAAGTGGATCCCGGACATCGTGGAACGCGCCAAGCGCCTGAAGGTCGGCGCCGGCGTCGACAACCTCGACCTCGGACCCCTGATTTCCTGCGCCGCGCATGAACGCGTGGTCTCGCTCATCGCGCAGGGCGCGCAGGAAGGCGCGAAGCTCGAGCTCGATGGCCGCAACATCAAGGTGCCGGGCTACGAGAAGGGCAACTTCGTCGGGCCGACCGTCTTCTCGGGCGTCAAGCCGGGCATGACGATCTACGACCAGGAAGTCTTCGGGCCGGTGCTCTGCCTGATGGCCGCGGATTCCCTCGAGCACGCGATCGAGATCATCAACGCCAATCCCAATGGCAACGGCACCGCCATCTTCACCCAGTCCGGCGCCGCGGCACGTCGCTTCCAGGAGGACATCGACGTCGGGCAGGTGGGCATCAACCTGCCGATCCCCGTGCCGGTGCCGATGTTCTCGTTCACCGGCTCGCGCGCCTCCAAGCTGGGTGACCTCGGCCCCTACGGCAAGCAGGTCGTGCTGTTCTACACGCAGACGAAGACGGTCATCTCCCGCTGGTTCGACGACGATGTCTCGAGCGGGGTGAACACCACCATTCGCCTGCACTGAGGACGGCAGCGAAGCCGGAGGAGATCGCCGCCGATGGATTTCGAACTGTCAGAGGACCAGCGCGCCTTCCAGCGGGCGGCGCGTGATTTCGCCCGCGAGGTGTTCGCGCCCAATGCGGCGCGCTGGGACGCCGAGGCGATCTTCCCCGTCGAGGAGATCCGCCAGGCGGGCGAGCTCGGTTTCTGTGGCCTCTACTCGCCCGAGGCGCATGGCGGCCTTGGGCTGTCGCGGCTCGACGCGGCGATCGTCCTCGAGGAACTGGCCGCGGCCTGCCCCTCCACCGCCGCCTTCATCTCCATCCACAACATGGCGACCTGGATGGTGACGACCTACGGCGGCGACCGGCTTGTCGAGGAATGGGGCGAGCGGCTCACCCGGGGCGAAGCGCTGGCGTCCTATTGCCTGACCGAGCCCGGGTCCGGCTCGGATGCCGCCTCGCTGCGCACCACGGCGCGCGCGGAAGGCGCGGAGTGGGTGATCGACGGCGGCAAGGCCTTCATCTCGGGCGCCGGGTCCACCGACCTGCTCGTGACGATGGTTCGCACCGGTGGACCGGGCGCCTCCGGCATCTCGGCGATCGCCATCCCGGGGAACGCCGAGGGCGTGCGCTACGGACGCAAGGAGGACAAGATGGGCTGGAACAGCCAGCCCACCCGCCAGATCTCCTTCGACGGCGTGCGTGTCCCGGCTCACCACCTGCTGGGACGGGAGGGCGAGGGCTTCCGAATCGCGATGCGCGGCCTCGACGGCGGGCGGATCAACATCGCCACCTGCTCGGTGGGCGCGGCGCAGGGAGCGCTCGAGGCGACCCAGCGCTACCTCAAGGAGCGGCGCCAGTTCGGGCAGAGCCTGGCGGAGTTCCAGGCGCTGCAGTTCCGGCTCGCCGACATGGCGACCGAACTCGTCGCGGCCCGGCAGATGGTTCGCCTCGCCGCCACGCGGCTCGACGCGGGTGTGCCCGATGCGAATACCTATTGCGCGATGGCCAAGCGCTTCGCGACCGACGTCGGCTTCGAGGTCTGCAACCAGGCGCTGCAACTGCACGGCGGCTACGGCTACCTGCGCGACTACCCGCTCGAGCGGCTCCTGCGGGACGCGCGGGTCCACCAGATACTGGAAGGAACGAACGAGATCATGCGAGTCATCATCGCGCGTCGCATGCTGCAGGACGACGCCCTCGAGACCGTGCGATGACCGGGGAATCCCTGGACGGCATCCGGATCGCCGAGATCCCGACCGCGTCGGGACACCGCTTCGGCCATGCCACGCTCGATGCGCCCGCGAGCCTGAACTCGCTGACCCTGGCCATGGTCGACCGGCTCGCCGCACAGCTTGAGCGCTGGATCGAGGACCCGGGCGTCGCCGGCATCGTGATCGATGCGGCCGGCGACAAGGCATTCTGCGCGGGCGGCGACGTCGTCGCGCTCTACCGGTCCATCCGCTCGACCGAGCCGGGCATGGTGCCCACGGAGGCCGCCGCGTTCTTCGAGCGCGAGTACCGCCTCGACTACCGCATCCATACCTCGCCCAAGCCGGTGCTGTGCTGGGGCAACGGCATCGTGATGGGCGGCGGCATCGGCCTGCTGGCGGGCGCCTCCCACCGCGTGGCGACGCCGGCCACCCGGCTCGCGATGCCGGAAATCTCGATCGGGCTCTACCCGGACGTCGGCGGCAGCTGGTTCCTCGGACGCGCGCCGGGCCGCACCGGTCTGTTCCTTGCGCTGACCGGCGCGCCGATGAACGCCGCCGATGCGCGCTTCGTCGGCCTGGCCGATTTCGTCGTCGCCCACGACGACAAGGCCGCGGTGCTGGAGACGATATCCGCCAGCCGCTGGGAAGGCTCGCGCGAGGCCGACGACGCGAACCTCGGCGCGCTGCTCGATGCGCACGCCTGTCCCGCGCCGGCCTCGCAGCTGCGCACGCACTACGACCGGATCGACGCGATCATCGGCCACGACGGGCTGGCGCCGGCGCTGCGGCGCATCGGGACGCTCGCCGACGACGCGGACCGCTGGCTGTCGCAGGCGGGCGAAGCCTCGCGCCGCGGCTCGCCCACCTCGGCCGCCCTCGCCTACCGGCTGCTCGAAGCGGCGAAGCACATGTCGCTCGCCGATGTCTTCCGCCTCGAGTACCAGGCCTCGGTCGGTTGCTGCGTCCATCATGATTTCGCCGAAGGCGTGCGCGCCCTTCTGGTCGACAAGGACCGGAATCCCCGCTGGCAGCCCGCCACGCTCGACGAAGTCGACGACGCCTGGATCGAGGCGCACCTGCGCCCCCGTTTCGACGGCCCGCATCCGCTGGCCGACCTTGCCTGACCGACACAAGCAGATCACGGAGACTCAGCGATGTCCGATGCAGCTTCGACCCCGGTGGCCTTCATCGGCCTGGGCAACATGGGGGCGCCGATGGCGGCGAACCTGCGCAAGGCCGGCTTTCCGGTGCGCGGCTACGACCTGAGCGAAGCAGCCCGCAAGCAGGCGGCTGGCGACGGCGTCGACATCGCCGAGTCCGCCCGCGCGGCGCTTGCCGGCGCCAGGGTCCTGGTGTCGATGCTGCCGGCGAGCCGCCACGTCGAGTCGCTCTATCTCGGCGACGACGGACTGCTCCCCGCCGTCGAGAAGGACACCCTGATCATCGACTGCAGCACGATCGCGCCCGCGAGCGCCCAGAAGGTGGCCGCCGCGGCGGCCGCGCGCGGCCTTGCGATGCTCGACGCCCCGGTGTCCGGAGGCACCGCGGGCGCGGCGGCGGGCACGCTCACCTTCATCGTCGGCGGCGACTCGAAGGCGCTCGAGCGCGCCCGCCCGGTGCTCGAGGCCATGGGCAAGAACATCTTCCACATGGGTGAGGCAGGCGCCGGCCAGGTCGCGAAGCTGTGCAACAACATGGCCCTGGGCGTCATCATGGCGGTGACCGGCGAAGCGATTGCGCTCGGGGCCGCGCACGGGCTCGACCCGAAGACGCTTTCCGCGATGATGGCGGTCAGCACGAGCCGGAGCTGGGCGACCGAGGTATGCAATCCGTGGCCGGGCGTGATCGAGTCCGCCCCCGCCTCCCGCGGCTACACGGGCGGCTTCGGCAACGACCTGATGCTCAAGGACCTTGGTCTTGCCGTCGAGGCCGCCATGGGCGTCGGGGCAACCATCCCGCTGGGAGAGCTGGCGCGCAACCTGTATGCCCTCAACCGGGCGGCGGGCCGAGGCGGGCTGGACTTCTCCAGCGTCGTCAAGCTGGTCGCGCCCGACGACTGAGCGCCGCCGGCGCCGCCGCCCGTCACCACGGCTCAGGAGAGCAGGCGGGCCAACGCCACGTTCAGCACGTAGCCGCCGACGACCAGGAAGGCGCAGAGCACCATTCCCAGCTTGAGCGGACCCGCGCCCGCCTCTCGGATCGAATCGAACCGGGTGCGCAGGCCGAGCGCCGCCATGGCGATCGCCAGCAGGGGCGTCGCGAGCGCGGCGAGCGCGTCGACGATTGCCGATGGCAGCACGCCGAGCGAGTTCAGTACCGCGGCGCCGATGAACGCCACCGCGAACCACGGTATCGCGTCGCGCGCCCGGCGACCGGCCTCCCCGCCGCCGGCGCCGGAGCCAAGGCCCAGGACGAGCAGGAACGGGGCGAGCAGCATCACCCGCCACATCTTCTCGATCACCGCGGTCGCCGCGGCCCACTGTCCGACGCTCTCTCCCGCCGCCACCACCTGCGCAACCTCATGGACGGTCGAGCCGACGTACACGCCGTACGCATGCTCGCTCAGGCCCAGGACGGGATACAGCGCCGGATAGAGAAACATCGACAGCGTTCCGAACACGACCACGGTCGCGATGGCCACGGAGGCAGTTTCAGCACGCGCGCGGACTACGGCCTGGGTCGCCATCACGGCGGCCGCACCGCAGATCGATGCGCCCGCGCCGATGAGGATCGCGCTCTCGCGATCGAGGCCGAGCACTCGCGTACCCACGACGACCGCGAGGACGAAGGTCAGGACGACCACCATGACGCCGGTCACCATGCCGGCGATTCCAACCTCGCCCATGTCCTGGAAGGTGATGCGCAGCCCGAACAGGACGATGCCGACGCGCAGCACGGTGGACTTGCAGAAGTCGATGCCCGCGTCCAGCGAACCCGGAGGACCGTTCCCGACGTTGCCCAGCAGCATGCCCAGCACGATGGCAAGCGTGAGCGCGCCCAGACCCCAGCCTGCGGCCCAGGGCATCCTCGCGCCGAGCAGTGCCAGGCCCGCGATCAGGGTCACGGTCGCGGCCCCGGGGACAAGGGCGAGCAGCCGTGTGTGCACGGGGACATCGATCGATGGATTCACGAAGGGGTGCCTGCAGATGCGTGCCGGGCCGCCATGCTGCAGCCGGTTGCGGGATAAGTCCAATATATCGTCTTCATGGTCGTAGCGGACGACGCGCTGTTCGAGCATGCGCGCGCGATCTTCGTCCTCGAGCGGGCCGCGGTGGAGGACATCGGCTCGCGCCGGACGCAACGTCGCGGCCGCCTCGGATCGGGTATTCCGACCGGAAGGCCCGTCCGCGGCAAATTCTTGCCGCTTTCCGACCGTCGCCGCCCGTCCCGGGAGGCACGGGAAATGCTGCCCCACGCGGATCGGCAGTTCCGGGCCCCCCATGCTCCCTCCTTCCCACCACCCCCCTGCCCCGCCGGTCGATCCATGAAGTCCCGGCGCAGCACGACCCGCCGGGTCTGGCGAACGCTGGCCGCGGCGATCTGGCGCTTCCGCCGGCGCACCCTCGCCGCGGTCGGTCTCGTCGTCCTCGCGAAGCTGGCCTCGGTCTCCGTCCCGATCGCGCTGAAGCGCATCATCGACGAGCTAAGCGTCCAGGACGTGGCGCTGGCCCTTCCCGTCTACCTGTTGCTGGCCTATGCCATCCTGCGGCTTCTCGTCACCGTGTTCGGCGAACTGCGCGACGTGGTCTTCGCGCGCGTCGTCCAGTCGACCGTGGCCGACTTCCTCGTCCGGGCCTTCTCCCACCTGCACGAGCTCGGTCCGCGCTTCCACAACCAGCGCCAGACGGGCGGACTGACGCGGGACGTCGAGCGCGGCACCGCCGGCATCGGGTTTCTCCTCGGCGTGGCGCTCTTCACCATCGTGCCGACCCTGATCGAAATGATCGCGGTGGTGGTGATCATGACGCTTGCCTACAGCAATCTGTTCACGGTGATCATCGTGGCCACCTTCGTGGTCTATGCCGTCTTCACCGTGACCTTCACCGAGCGCCGGGCCGTGTACCAGCGTGCGATGAACCGGCTCGACTCGAACGCCAACAGCCGGCTGGTGGACAGCCTGCTCAACTACGAATCGGTCAAGTTCTACGTCGGGGAAGCCGCCGAGGAACGACGTTTCCACTCGATCATGAACAAGTGGACGAAAACCGCCGTGCGCAACCAGAAGGCGCTGTCCGCGCTGCACATCGGACAGAGCACCATCATCGCGACGAGCGTGGCGACGATCATGCTCCTCGCCGGCCACTATGTGGTCGACGGCGCGATGACCGTGGGCGATCTCGTCCTGGTCAATGCGTACGTCCTGCAGATCTGCCTTCCGCTCAACTCCCTCGGTTTCATCTTTCGCGAGGCGAAGGACGCGACCATCAATTCCGAGAAGCTGTTCGACCTGCTCGAGCAACAGCCGGAGATCGTGGACGCGCAGCCCCTGCCGGACCTGGCAGTCGACCGCGGCGAGGTTCGCTTCGAGAGCGTCTCGTTCGCCTACGAGCCGGACCGGCCGATCCTGCACGAAGTCTCCTTCACCATCGGGGCGGGCAAGACGGTGGCGGTGGTCGGCGGGAGCGGTTCGGGCAAGTCCACTTTGGCACGGCTCCTGTTCCGCTTCTACGACCCGTCGTCCGGGCGCATCACCATCGACGGCCAGGACATCCGGGAGGTCAATCGGCCGAGCCTGCGCGGTGCGATCGGCATCGTTCCCCAGGACACGCCACTGTTCAACGACACGATCGGCTACAACATCGCCTACGGGCGTCCGGGCGCGAATGCCGAGGAAGTGGTGGAAGCGGCCGGCGCGGCCCAGATCGACAGCCTGGTCCGCAGCCTTCCGGGCAGGTACGACACCGTCGTGGGCGAACGCGGCGTGAAGCTCTCGGGAGGCGAGCGCCAGCGCATCGCGATCGCCCGGGCGATCATCAAGAACCCCCCGATTCTCGTTCTCGACGAGGCGACGGCCGCGCTGGACACCCGCTCCGAACGCGCGATCCAGAACGAGCTCGATCGACTGGCGCGCAATCGCAGCACCCTGCTGATCGCCCATCGGCTCTCCACCGTCGTCGACGCCGACGAGATCCTCGTCATGGACCACGGCAGGATCGTCGAACGAGGAAGGCACGGAGAACTGCTCGCCAGGGCCGGGGTCTATGCGCAGATGTGGGACCTGCAGCAGCAGCAGCGCGACCTCGAGCTCGCCGCGCAGCGGCTCGCGCTGCAACCGCTGAACCTGGGCGCGATGGTGGTCGACGTCCTGGATGGGCTGCGCGGTCTGTTCGCTCAACGCGCCATCAAGCTCTACGTCACCATCGAACCGGAGCCGCTCCGCGTGACGGCCGAGCTCGCACCCCTCCATGAGGCGATCTGGAACGCCGCGGCACACATGGCGCATCTCGTTGGCCCGTCGGGCAGTCTGGAGTTGCGCCTCCAGCGGCGCGGGTCGCAGGCGTGGCTCGGCATGCAGGGCGCCGTGGGCGAACCATGGACGGACGAGAACGAGGACGAGGAAGGCGAAGTCCGCAAGCCCCTGCTGGATGTGTCATGGACCGAGGCGCTCGTCGGCGGACTGGGTGGTCGCTTTCACTGGTCGCTGGACGATTCCATGGCGAGCCTCTCGTTCGAGATACCCTTGCGCGCGGTCAGCGCCGCGACGACCGAATCACCCGCGGCGCCCGAGCTCCCACGCCTGGACGGCGTTTCCGTCGCCTGCATCGATCGCGACGACGCGGCGCGCGAGCTGCTTCGGGAGGTCCTTGCGCCCCAGGGCATCGAGGTTCGTCCGTTCGCCTCCGGCGATGCCGCGCTGGCCTGGCTGGCGGCAACACCCCTCGAGCAGTGGCCGCAGGCGCTGCTTTGCGACATCTCGCTGGGGGCCGGCGCCGATGGCTACGAGGTCATCGGCGAAGTGCGCCGCATCGAGGAGAGCCGCAGCGTGCCCCCATCCGAACGACTTCCCGCCATCGCCCTGACGGGGCTCGCGACCTCGCGCGACCGGATCCTCTCGCTGCTTGCGGGCTTCCAGCTTCACATGGCCAAGCCGGTGGCGCCGAACGAACTTCTCGCCGGTATCGCGAGCGTGGCCCATCGTCCCGGTCCTCGCCGCCCGCTGCAACCCTGACCACCCCTGCGATCCACGCCGTCCATGGAGGTAGAACGATGCCGTCGTCCGCCCTGACCACCGCCCCGCAGGGCAGTCATTTTGCCAACCAGGCGGCGGCCAGCCGCGCGATCGACATGCTGATGCCCACGATCGAGTCCGCCATGGCGGACTCGCGTTTCGGCGAAAGCGGGGCCCTTCACATCGTCGTCATGGATCCCGCGCGGGTTTCCGGCTCCTGCCGCTTCGAGGAAGCGATCCTGCATGAACGCTCCGTCGGCGACCGGCAACGGTGGGATGCCGACTACGCGGGAATGGCGCGCGCCAAGGCCAGGCTCGGCTGGGAGCTCGGCGTCGACAGCCACGTCGTCCAGGTACGTCGACCGCACCTGCTGCGGCACGGCGACACCCTGCTCTGGGGAGGGGTATGCCTCGACGGGATCGTGGTCGCGATGAGCGGCTTTCACCCCTGGTACGACGAAGCCTTTTCCTGCGCCATCGCGGCATGCCTGCGCGCGCTCGCCTGCGATGCGCACGAACGGCAGGAGGGCCTGTTCGTCGGCTGAGTTGGGCATGCCGATTGCCCCTCCTAGCGGTCGAAGCGCTGATAGCACGAGGAAGTCGATGCACGCCGCACCGAGAATCGCCCTGATCAGCGAGCATGCCTCGCCGCTCGCGCCCAGCGGCAGCGTCGACTGCGGCGGCCAGAACGTCTATGTGGCGAACGTGGCACGCCAGCTCGCGGCGCGCGGTTGGCTGGTGGACGTCTTCTCGCGACGCGAGTGTCCTGATGCGCCCGTCGTCGCCACATGGTTGCCCGGGGTTCGCGTGATCAGCGTTCCGGCGGGCCCGGCGCGCCGCATACCGAAGGAGGCGCTGCTGCCGCACATGGAAGCGTTCACGAACTGGATGAAGCGCTTCGTCCGCTGGCAGTCGCGGCCTTACTCGCTCGTCCATGCGAACTTCTTCATGTCGGCATGGGTCGGCGTGCAGCTGCGACGCAGCCTGGGCACGCCACTCGTGGTGACCTTTCACGCCCTGGGCAAGGTGCGCCGGGCGCACCAGCACCAGGCGGACGGCTTTCCGGACGTCCGGTTCGAGATGGAACAGGCCGCGATGGATGAGGCGGATATCGTCATTGCCGAGTGTCCGGAGGATCTTGCCGACATGCGACGGTTCTACCGGATCGAGGCCGATCGCGTTCGGATCGTTCCCTGCGGATTCGATCCCGCGGAGTTTCATCCGCTGCCCCGCCAGCGCGCGCGCCGCCTCCTCGGCATGTCTCCCGGGGAGTTCTCGGTCCTGCAACTCGGGCGCATGGTGCCCCGGAAGGGCGTGGACACCGTCACCGAAGCCATCGCGGTATTGCGCGAGCGATACGGCGTACCCGCCGTCCTGTACGTCGTGGGAGGCAACTCGCGTGTGCCCGACGCCGCGGTCACGCCCGAGATCGGACGTCTCGCACGTATCGCGGCCGAGCTGGGCATTCACGACCGGGTTCGCTTCGTCGGCCAGCGCGACCGGCATGAGCTTGCGCGCTACTACAGCGCGGCGAACGTGTTCGTCACGACGCCGTGGTACGAACCCTTCGGGATCACGCCGCTCGAGGCGATGGCCTGCGCCCGCCCGGTGGTCGGGACCGACGTCGGCGGCATCCGGTTCAGCGTGGTGCATGGCGAAACGGGTTTCCTGGTGCCGACGCGCGACCCGGTGGCGGTCGCTGGCTGCCTCGCGCGGCTTCATCGGGACCGATCCCTCGCCCGCAAGATGGGCGAACGCGGACGTGCGAGGGCAAAGGAGCAGTTCACCTGGTCGAGCGTGGTCGAGGACCTGCTGATGGCCTATCGCGATGCCGGTCCCGCGCTGGCGGAAGATGACCGGCGGGCCGGGAGCCGCGCCGCCGAGCGCGTGGCCGCCCGGGCGTCAACCGTCCCCGTGGCTCTCGGGATCTGAGAACTCGCACTGAAGAGGAGCATGGCATGGGCGACACGGGAAGGGAAAACGCCGGCGCTCGCCGCGACGAGCGTGTCGTGGTGGTCACCGGGGCGGCACGTGGCCTGGGCGCCGCCATCTCCCGCACGCTGTCGGCGGACGGGATGCGTATCGTGGCGATCGATCGCGACGCGGCCGGGGTCGAATCCCTGGTTGCCGAGATCGGCGGCGCATCCGGACGGGCGCTCGCCCTCGTCGCGGACATCACGGATGAGGCCGCGGTCGAGCGGGCCATCGAATCCGCGAGCGGGGCATTCGGACGCATCGACGTCCTGGTGAACAACGCCGCCATCGACATCACCGTGCCGATCGACGAGCTGGCGGTCGGGGACTGGAATCGCGTGCTGGCGACCAACCTCGGGGCGCCCTTCATGATGACCCGCGCCGCGCTGCCGGAATTGCGACGCAACAGCGGCTATGTCGTGAACATTGCGTCGACCGCCTCGTGCCGCGCATGGCCCAATGCGTCCGCCTACCACGCGACCAAGTGGGGACTGCTCGGTCTCTCGCGCGCGCTTCATGCGGAGCTACGCCCGCAGGGCGTCAAGGTCACCGCGATCATCGCCGGCGGGATGCGGACCCCCTTCCTGCTCGACCGCTTTCCCGATATCGACCCGGGCCTGCTGCAGGATCCCGCGAACGTCGCCGCGACCGTCCGGTTCGCGCTGTCCCAGCCCGCCGAAACCGTCATCCCCGAACTGATGGTCCTGCCGATGCGGGAAACGTCATGGCCCTGAGACCGGCGGCGTTCCTCGACAAGGACGGCACGGTGCTCGAGGACGTGCCGTACAACGTCGAGCCGGCCAGGATGATGCTCGCGCCAGGGGCCGCCGAAGGCCTGCGCGAGCTCGGTCGCCTTGGACTGGCGCTGGTGGTCGTCAGCAACCAGCCCGGTGTCGCCCTCGGGCGGTTCGGCCACGAACGGCTCGAGGGTGTCGCCCACCGACTCCGGGAGATGTTCGAACAGCAGGGTGCGCGGCTCTCCGGCTGCTACTGGTGTCCGCACCATCCCGAGGGAACGGTCGCTCCTTACGCGCGCGCCTGCGACTGCAGGAAACCCGCCGCCGGAATGCCCCGGCGCGCCGCGAGCGAGCTCGGCCTCGACCTCGGCCGATCATGGTTCATCGGCGACATCCTGGACGACGTGCAGGCGGGCCGACGCGCCGGCTGCCGCACCATCCTCGTCGACAATGGTGGCGAGACCGAATGGCGACAGGAGACGCCCGAGCGCATCCCGGACCGGATCGTCACGGACCTCCGCGAAGCGGCGCTCCACATCGCCGGACTCGCGCCCAGTGAGCACCGGCCATGAGCGCCGGCTGGGAGGAAGCGCGCAACATCCTGTGCGTCCGACTGGACAACATGGGCGATGTGCTCATGACGACGCCGGCGATCAGGGCGCTGCGCGAATCCGTCCCGGGAAGGCGCCTTACCCTGCTCGCGTCCGCCTCCGGCGTGGCGCTCGCCCCCTACCTGGACTGCGTCGACGATGCGATCGGCTATGCCGCGCCATGGGTGAAGCAGGCTTCGTCGAGTACTCCGGAGGCCGACCGGGACATGATGGCCGCGTTGGCGACACATCAGTTCGATGCGGCGGTCGTCTTCACGGTGTACAGCCAGAGTCCGCTCCCCGCCGCCCTGATGTGCCGGCTCGCCGGCATTCCGCGGGTCCTCGCCCATTGCCGGGAGAACCCCTACGCTCTCTTGACCGACTGGATCCCCGAGACCGAGCCGCACGAGCGCATCCGGCATGAAGCGCAGCGCCAGCTCGATCTCGTCGCTCACGTGGGCGCGACGACCGCCGACCGACGCCTTGTCTTCGACCCCGGCGACGACGCGCGCCTGCGCATGCGGGACGTGCTGTGCCGCACCGGGATCGACGCGGGCACGCCGTACATCGTCCTCCACCCCGGCGCGACGGCGCCATCGCGAATCTATCCCGCAGACTCATTCGCCACCGTGGCGCGCATGCTGCTGCGCGAGTTCGAGGGCCATGTGCTGTTGACCGGCACCGAGGACGAAACCGCGAGGGCGGAGGCCCTGCGTCGGGCAATCGGCCATCCGCGCGTGCACGGACTGGCCGGACTGCTCGACCTCGGCGCGCTGGGCGCCCTGCTCGAGGACGCCCGCGTCCTGATCGCGAACAACAGCGGGCCGGTGCATCTCGCCGCCGCCGTCGGCACCCCGGTGGTCGACCTGTATGCGCTGACCAATCCGCAGCACACGCCATGGATGGTGCCCAACCGCGTCCTCTTTCGCGACGTGCCCTGCAAGTACTGCTACCGAAGCGTCTGTCCCGCCGGGCATCACGCATGCCTCGCCGGGATCGCGCCGGGCGAGGTCGTCGAGGCCACGCGCGCGGTCTGGCGACGCGAGGCCGCGCCCTGCTGAAACCTGGAGAGCGCATGTACACGCTGGGAATCAATGCCGTCTACCACGACACCGCCGCCTGCCTGGTGCATGACGGCGAAGCCGTCGCTGCCGTGGAGGACGAGCGCTTCACGCACGTCAAGCACGGCAAGCGGCCGGTTCCGTTCTCGACCTGGGAGCTCCCCTTCCACGCCATCGACTATTGCCTCGCCGAGGCCGGGATCCGGCTGCGCGATGTGGATCGCATCGCCTATTCCTTCGATCCCGGACTTCTCGCCAACTGGACCGACCGCGCCACCATCGAGCTGCCGCTGCAACCGTCCCGCCACGGCGCGGCGGTCGGGCACGATTCGCCCTGGGATCCACTCTTCCTCTCCTATGTGGTGAACGCACCGCGCCAGCTGGTTTCCGGGGCGCCGCTGCACCTGGCCGGGCGCCTCGGCGGCGTGGACTTCGAATGGGCCGAGCCGCGCTGGCGATTCGTCGAGCACCATCTCGCGCACGAGGCCAGCGCCTTCCTCGCCGCGCCCTTCGACGAGGCGGCCGTCCTCAGCATGGACGGCCGTGGCGAACGGGCGACCACCAGCTTCGGGCACTTCGTCGATGGCGAGTATCGGCGGCTGCGCCAGGTCGACCTGCCCCATTCCCTCGGCCTGGTGTACGAGGAGCTCACCCGCTATCTCGGCTTCCTGCATTCGTCGGACGAGTACAAGGTCATGGCGCTGGCCTCGTACGGCGAGCCCCGCCACGTGAGAGCGTTTCGCGAGATCATCCGGCGCGGCGCCGAAGGCGCCTACGAGGTCACGCCCTGCATGCTGGCCGAACGCTTCGGCCCCCCACGCCAGCGAGGTGGACCCCTCGAAGCCCGCCACTACGACATCGCCCGGTCACTGCAGACAGTTCTCGAGGAAACCGTGGTCGACATGGCCCGGTGGCTGCACGACCAGACCCGCTGCCCCGATCTCGCAATGGCGGGCGGCGTCGCGCTCAACTGCGTGATGAATGCCCGCGTGCGCGACCTCGGCCCCTTCGAGCGGGTGTGGGTGCAGCCGGCGGCCGGCGACGCGGGGACCGCGCTCGGTGCCGCCCTCTGGATCGACCGTACCGAAGGGCCCAAGCCGCCAGCGGGGCTCCAGGGCCGGCGCTTCGTGATGGACCATGCGTACCTCGGTCCCGCGTTCGGCGACGACGAGATCGAGGGATTCCTGAAGTGGAGCAAGCTGCCGTACCGGAGGCTGGACGACATCCCGGGCGAGACCGCCGAGCTGCTCGCACGAGACCGCATCGTCGGCTGGTTCCAGGGTCGGATGGAGTTCGGCCCGCGCGCCCTGGGCGCGCGGTCGATTCTCGCCTCCCCCATCCATGCCGCAATGCAGGCGAGACTCAACGAGATCAAGGATCGCGAGGACTTCAGGCCGGTCGCCCCGGCCGTGCTGCGCGAGCGGGTGGCCGAATGGTTCCGGTGCGCCCGTCCCTCCGGACACACGGCGCCGTTCATGCTGTTCGTGTTCGACGTCATCGAGGAGCAGGCCGGGCGCATACCCGCGGTCTGCCACGTCGACGGGACCGCCCGGGTGCAAACGGTCGAACGCGATGCGCATCCTCTCTATCACGACCTCCTGGCGGCATTCGAGAAGCGAACCGGTGTGCCGATCCTGGTGAACACCTCGTTCAACACCCGGGGCGAACCCATCGTCTGCACGCCGCGCGACGCCGTCGAGTGCTTCTGGACCTCGCCGCTCGACGCCCTCGTGATCGGCTCGTTCCTGCTCGAGAAGGCGCCTTCATGAGCCGCCCCCGCATCAGCGTGGTCGTGCCCACGTTCCGCAGGCCGGAACTGCTGCGCCGATGCCTGGTCGCGCTGTGCACCCAGGACCTCGATCCGGGCGACTACGAGATCGTCGTGGCCGATGACGGACCGAGCCCGGAGACCGCGCGGGCCGTCGCGGATCTGGATGGACTGCCCGGCAGTCCCCGCGTTCGCTGCCTGCCGGCGCGCCATACGCAGGGCCCGGCCGGCGCCCGCAACGTCGGCTGGCGGGCGGCGACCGCCCCCCTGATCGCCTTCACGGACGACGACACCATTCCGGATCCCGGCTGGCTCCCCACCGGCCTCGAAGCGCTCGACTCCGGCGCCGACGCGGCGGTCGGTCGCACCATCGTTCCCGCCCCGCAGCCTCCCACCGACTACGAACGCGGCGTCGCCGGCCTCGAGCGTGCCGAGTTCATCACCGCGAACTGCTTCGTGAGCCGCCGGGCCCTCGAACGGGTGGGTGGCTTCGACGAGCGCTATGAGAGAGCGTGGCGGGAGGACTCCGACCTCCAGTTCGCCCTCATGGACCACGGCTTCGTGATCGCGTCCGCTCCCGCGGCGATCGTCGTCCATCCGATACGGCCGGCACCGTGGGGCGTGAGCCTGTCGCAGCAACGACAGGTGATGTACGACGCGCTGCTCTACCGGAAGTATCCCGGTCACTACCGCCGGCGGATCCGAGCGGCCCCCCCGATCGACTACTACGTCGCGGTGATCGCCTTCGCCGCGGGCGTGGCCGCCCTGTTCGGCGGCAGGCCCTGGATCGCTGCCGCGGGCTTCGCCACATGGACGGTGCTCACGCTGGCCCTCTTCCACCGACGCCTGCGCGGCGCCTCCCGGGCGCCGCGCCATGTACTCGAGATGCTCGTGACCTCGGCCTTCATTCCACCCCTCGCCCTGTACTGGCGCGCTGTCGGCAGCGCCCGCTACAGGGTCCTCTTCGCCTGAGGCCGCATGAACCTCGGCCACGTCCAGTCCGTCGCGGTCTTCAGGGCGCTGCAGCTCGGCGACATGCTATGCAGTATCCCCGCGCTGCGCGCCCTGCGAACCGGATTCCCCTCGGCCCGCATCACGCTCGTCGGCCTGCCGTCCGCCGCCGCGCTGCTCGATCGCTACCCCGGCCTGGTCGACGAGCTCCTGCCCTTCCCCGGCGCCCCCGGCATGCCGGAGCAGCCGGCGCGCGCCGACGAGCTCGGCCGCTTCTTCGCCACGATGCGCGCCCGTCGCTTCGACATCGCCATCCAGCTCCACGGCAGCGGCGAGGTCACGAATCCCATCGTCGCCCGCCTGGGGGCCAGGCGGATGGCGGGCTTCGTGCCCCCCGGGATGCCGGCGCCCAGCGGGTTCGTACCCTGGCCGCGGGCCCTGCCCGAGCCCTTGCGATACCTCCGGCTCACACGCGCCCTGGGCCTGCCGGATGACGGACCCGCGCTCGACTTCCCCCTGCATGCCGCGGACGAGGACGAAGCCTCGGCACTGCTGGCCGCGAGCGGCCTCTTGGCCGGGGAGTACATCTGCCTGCACGCCGGCGCGCGCCTCGCCTCGCGTCGCTGGCCGCTCGCGAACTTCGCCCGGGTCGGTCGCTGCCTGGTCGGCCGCGGCTGGCCGCTCGTCCTGACGGGATCGGCCGACGAAGTGCCTCTCGTCGCCGAGCTGCGCGGCGCCCTGGGTGGCGCGGACCCCGAGAATCGGCTCGTCCACGACTTCGCCGGGCGCAGCTCCCTGGGTGGCATGGCAGCCCTCGTCGCCAACAGCCGCCTGCTCGTCAGCAACGATACCGGCGTGTCCCACATCGCGGCGGGCCTGCGCCATCCCAGCGTGATCATCGCCTCCGGCAGCGACGTTTGCCGCTGGGCGCCGCTCGATGCGCATCGCCACAGGGTGCTGTGGTCCGATGCGCCCTGCCGACCCTGCGCGTTCGATCGCTGTCCCCACGGCCATCGCTGCGCGTGGGACGTCACGCCGCCAGCCGTCCTCGCCGCAATCGACGCACAGCTCGAGCGCTTCTCCCATGCCGTCCACTGATCGTCGTCTACGGATCCTGACGTGGCACGTCCACGGCAACTACCTCTACTACCTCAGCCAGGTGCCGCACGACTTCTTTCTCGTGACGCGGCCGGGCCACCCCGCGGGCCATGCGGGGCGCGTCGGGCAGTTGCCATGGGGCGACAACGTCCACGAGGTGCCCGAAGCGCAGCTGGCGGGAAGGCAGTTCGATTGCGTTCTCTACCAGTCGGCCCGTCATTACGCCGAGGACCGCCTTCATGCGCTCGACGACGCCCAGCGCGCGCTGCCCGCCATCTACCTCGAGCACGACCCTCCCCAGCAGCACCCGACCGACACGCTGCACCCCGTGCAGGACCAGGGGGCCCTGCTCGTGCACGTCACCCACTTCAATGCCCTCATGTGGAACAGCGGCATCACGCCATCCCTCGTCATCGAGCACGGCGTCCTCGTGCCGGCCGATGTGCGCTACGACGGCGGGCTGGCGCGCGGCGTGGTGGTAGTGAACAACATGCGCCGCCGCGGTCGCCGGCTCGGCCTCGACGTCTTCGAGTCCGTCAGTCGCCGCGTGCCGCTCGACCTGGTAGGAATGGACGCACGCAGCCTCGGCGGCATCGGCGAGATCGGCAACCTCGAGCTGGCTCGCTTCGTCTCGCGGTATCGCTTCTTCTTCAATCCGATCCGCTACACGAGCCTGGGGCTTTCGGTCATCGAGGCCATGATGATCGGCCTGCCCGTGGTGGCGCTGGCGACCACCGAACTCGCGACCGTTATCCGGGACGGCGAGAACGGCTTCGCCCACACGGATCCAATGCGCCTGGCGAACGACATGCGCCGCCTGATGGACGACCCGGACATGGCGCACGAGATCGGTGCCGCCGGGCGGGCGCTGGCGCGCGAGCGCTTCGGCATCGGGCGCTTCGTCGACGACTGGATCGCCGCCTTCGACCGCGTCGTGGCATAGCGCATCGCCCTCGCGCCGCCGCAACCCAGGAGAACGTCATGTACCGCCACGGATCCTCGCAGCGAGTCCTCGTCACCGGAGGGGCCGGTTTCCTCGGATCGCATCTGTGCGAGCGCCTGCTCGCGGACGGGCACGAGGTGCTGTGCGTGGACAACTACTACACGGGCCGCCGGACGAACATCGCCCACCTCCTGGACAATCCGCGGTTCGAGGTCATGCGTCACGACGTCACGTTCCCGCTCTACGTGGAGGTCGACCAGATCTACAACCTCGCCTGTCCCGCCTCGCCGGTGCACTACCAGTTCGACCCGGTCCAGACGACGAAGACGAGCGTGCACGGGGCGATCAACATGCTCGGGCTCGCCAAGCGCGTCAAGGCCCGGATACTCCAGGCATCGACGAGCGAGGTCTACGGGGATCCCCGCACCCATCCCCAGACGGAGGGCTACTGGGGCCACGTCAATCCCATCGGGCCGCGCGCCTGCTACGACGAGGGCAAGCGCTGTGCCGAGACGCTCTTCACGGACTACCACCGGCAGCACGGCGTGTCGATCCGGATCGCGCGGATCTTCAACACCTACGGCCCGCGCATGCATCCCGATGACGGGCGGGTGGTGTCCAACTTCATCGTGCAGGCACTCGGCGGCCGGCCGATCACACTTTACGGCGACGGCAGCCAGACCCGGGCGTTCTGCTACGTCGACGACATGGTCGACGCCCTCGTCCGTCTGATGAACTGCGAGCTCGACCCGTGCATGCCGGTCAACCTGGGCAATCCCGAGGAACTGAGCATGCGCGACATCGCCCGGCGCATTCTCGAGCTCACCGGATCCGACTCCCCCCTCGAGTACCGGCCGCTGCCGGCCGACGATCCCGCGCAGCGCTGTCCCGACATCGGCCTGGCCCGCGACAAGCTCGGCTGGACACCACGGACCGGGCTCGATGAGGGGCTCGGCAATACCATTCGATACTTCACGGGCATCGTGCCGTGCGCCCTGCGCGAGGCGAGATCGGCGAACCACTGAACGCATCCGCCACCACGGCGCGCGCTCGCGGGCGATACCCGGCCGGGAGGAAGTCGACATCGTCGACGAAAAGCCCGAAGATCGCTAGGTCGTCGACTCCGAGGCCCCGCCGTGCCATCGATCAAGCTCGCCACCTGGAACGTCAACTCGCTGCGCGTCCGGCTTCCGCACGTGATGGGCTGGCTGGCATCCAATCCGGTGGATGTCCTGGCCATCCAGGAAACCAAGATCGTCGACGAGAAGTTCCCCGTCGCCGAACTGCGCGAGATCGGCTATGGCGCGGCCTTCAGCGGCCAGCCCACCTACAACGGCGTCGCACTGCTCAGCCGGCTCGATACCGTCGGCGAGGCGAGCGACGTGCGCATCGGCAATCCCTTGTTCCCCGACGAGCAGAAGCGGCTGATCGCCGCCCGCTACGCGGACCTCGACGTCTATTGCCTCTACTTTCCCAACGGCCAGGCGCCCGATTCGCCGAAGTACACCTACAAGCTCGAATGGATCGATGCCCTGCGGCAATGGCTGGATGCCACCCGGGACGGCGCGCCGCGCGTCCTCCTCGGCGACTTCAACATCGCGCCCGAGGACCGCGACGTCCATGACCCCGCCGCCTGGGAAGGCAAGATTAACTGCACCGAGCCCGAGCGCGAGCGCTTCCGCTCGCTGATCGACGCCGGCTTCGTGGACGCGTTTCGGGAGTTCGACCAGCCCGAGCGCCTGTATTCCTGGTGGGACTACCGCATGCTGGCGTTCCGGCGCAACGCCGGCCTGCGCATCGATTTCGCCCTCGTCGACGAGCGCATCGCCGACCGCCTTCGCGGCTGCACCATCGACCGGGAACCGCGAAAGCTCGAGAAGCCGTCCGACCACGCCCCGGTCATCGTGGAACTCGCCGCCGCCTGAGCTGCTACTCCGATTCGAGACGCAGCTCCTGGATCTTGCGCGTGATGGTGTTGCGACCGATGCCGAGGCGCGCGGCGGCGTCGATCCGCCGTCCGCGCGTATGGCGCAGGGCCGCGCGGATCACGGTCGACTCGAACTGCCGGCTGAGCCGGTCCATGAGATCGCTCTCGCCGCTCTCCCTCGGCGTGTCCCCCTGCGCGGCCAGCATGGCGCTCACCTCGCGCTCCAGCAGCTCGGCCCATGCCCCGCCGGGACCGCACATGTCGGCGCCGCTCGCACCCTGCCCCGGTGGATGCACCGTGGTGCGCGCGGGGCCCGACTCGCCCGCCGCGCCGCTCGTGGCCGGGGCGGGGGCCAGAGTGATGACGGACGCGGTCGCAGAGGTGGAAGCGGCGATGGCCTCCCGCAGCTCCGGCGGGAGGTCCTTGGCATCGACGGTCTGGCTCGGCGCCATCACGGTGAGCCAGTTGCAGACGTTCTCGAGCTGGCGCACGTTGCCCGGCCACGAGAACGACTTCATGGCCTCGAGCGCCGCTTCCGTGAGGCGCTTCGGATCGCCGCCCAGCTCGCTCGCGCTCTTCTGGAGAAAGTGGCGCGCCAGCAGCGGGATGTCCTCGACGCGCTCGCGCAGCGGCGGCAGGCGCAGCCGGATCACGTTCAACCGATGGAACAGATCCTCGCGGAACAGGCCCTGGCGCACGCGTTCCTCGAGATTCTGGTGCGTGGCCGCGATGACCCGCACGTTCGAGGTGATGGGCTGGTGGCCGCCCACCCGATAGAACTGCCCGTCCGAGAGAACGCGCAGGAGCCGGGTCTGCAGCTCGGCCGGCATGTCGCCGATTTCGTCCAGGAACAGCGTGCCGCCATCGGCCTGCTCGAAGCGGCCCTTGCGCATCTGCTGGGCACCGGTGAACGAGCCACGCTCATGGCCGAAGAGCTCCGACTCGAGCAGGTCACGCGGTATCGCGGCCGTGTTCAGCGCCACGAAGGGCTGCGAGGCGCGCTGGCTGTGCCGGTGCAGCGCCCGGGCGACCAGCTCCTTGCCGGTACCCGACTCCCCCGTGACGAGCACGGTGACGTTCGACTGCGAGAGGCGCCCGCTGGCACGGAACACCTCCTGCATCGCGGGCGCATGACCGAGCATGTCGATCCCTACGTGCAACAGCTCGTCGGGCCCGGCGGACAAGCTGTGCTCGTCCACCGCCCGGCGGATCAGCTCGACCGCGGCCTGGACGTCGAACGGCTTGGGCAGATATTCGAATGCGCCGCCCTGGAAGGCGGCGACAGCGCTCTCGAGGTCGGAGAAGGCGGTCATGATGATCACCGGCAACCCGGGCCAGCGCTCCTTCATCCGCTCCAGCAGCTCGAGGCCGTTCTCGCCCGGCATGCGGATGTCCGACACGAGCACCCGGGGCTGCTCGCGCACAAGCGCAGCGAGGCAGTCGTGGGCCGAGGCGAAGGCCCGCACATCGAGCCCGGCGCGCTGCAGGGCACGCTCGAGCACCCAGCGTATCGACTGGTCGTCGTCCACCACCCATACGGATTCCGTCACCTGCCCTGTACTCCCGTCGCTCGCATCGACACCGCCCCGCTTCAGGCAAGCGGCAGCAGCACGCGGAAATCGGTGCGACCCGGCCTGCTCTCGCAATCGATCAGGCCGCCGTGCTGCTGCACGAAGCTTTGCGCGATCGACAGGCCCAGCCCGCTGCCGCCCTCACGGCCCGACACCAGCGGGAAGAACACGCGTTCGCGGATCTCCTCGGGGATGCCCGGGCCGTTGTCGATCACATGCAATTCCAGTGCCAGTTTGCATACCTTGCGGTCGATGGTCACCAGTCGGGCAACGCGGGTGCGCAGCTCGATGATGCCCTTGCCGTCCATCGCCTGGGCGGCGTTGCGTACGAGATTCAGCAAGGCCTGGATGAGCTGTTCCTTGTCGCCGTCGAACTCCGGCAGGCTCGCGTCGTAGTCGCGATGGATCTCGAGCGACTCGGGAAACTCGGACTGGACGACCAGACGGACGCGCTCGCAGACCTCGTGGATGTTGAGCGGCGCCGGCCGCCGCGCCTTGCGGTGCGGCGCCAGCAGGCGATCGACGAGCGCCTGCAGCCGGTCCGCCTCCTTGATGATCACCTGCGTGTACTCCCGCAAATCGGGCGACTCGAGCTCCAGCTCGAGCAGCTGCGCCGCGCCGCGCAGTCCCCCGAGCGGATTCTTGATCTCGTGGGCAAGGTTGCGCACGAGCTCGCGATTCGCCTCGGCCGATCCGAGCAGGTGCGCCTCGCGATCCTGTCGGTGACGATAATCCGTCTCGCGAAACTCGACCAGCACGCCGTCCCGCGGTTCCTCGGTGCGGACCGCAACCGCATGGAGCTCGAGCGGCGCATGGCCGGGGCGCTCCAGCGCCATTTCGGTGCGAATCTCGTCGAACCGGTTCGAGCTCGCCTCCGCGAGGAGCGAGTCGATCGCCGATCCGTCGACGAAGATCGACGAGAATTTCTCGGCGGCATGCCGTCGCCACGAGATCTGGAACAGTTGTTCGGCCGCGAGGTTCATGTGAACGGCGTGGCCCTGGCCGTCCAGCAGCACGACCGCGCTGGCGAGAAGGTCGAGCCCCGCGAAGCGCGGCTCCTGATCCTGCCGGGCGTCAGCGGGGCAAGGCATCGATCTCGCGCCGGATCGACGCGACATTCCCCTCCGCCCTCTCGATCTCGCTCTTGAGGCGCTCCACCCGGTCGAGATACTTCTGGTAGTTGCGCTCGCTGCCCAGGCGGTCCGGCTCGCCCCCCTTGTACTCGGCTTCGAGGGCCGCGAGGCGCTCCTCCTCCTTGCGCAGCTCGCGCTCGAGGATCTGCCGGCGCTCCTCGTCGCGGGCGCGCTGGGTCGACGCATCGACCCTCGGGAAGTCGGGCCGCGGCTGCGCGCGCGCCGGAGCCGGGGGCGGCGCGGGTGCGGGAATCGTGGTCAGGGCCGGCAGGTCGACCTGACGGCAGTCCTTGCGATCCCGTCCCGGCTTCGCATTGCTGTACTCGACAACGCCGTCGGAACTCTCGCAGCGCCAGATCTCCGCCTGCGCCGGGGCATGCCCCAGCGCCATGCAGGCCGTGGCCAGCGCCACCGCGGGCATCCGCTTCCATTCGAAGGCGATCATGCTTGCATCCTCATGCTGCGAAGAAAAAGGGGGCGCCGCTTCGGCGCCCCCTCGTTCCGAAGGCCCTTGGCCGATCAGAGCGAATAGTACATGTCGAATTCGCAGGGATGCGTGGCCATGCGGAACCGCGTGACCTCGCCCATCTTCAGTTCGATGTAGGCATCGATCAGCGAATCGCTGAAGACGCCACCCCGGGTGAGGAACTCCCGGTCCCGATCGAGCGCCTCGAGCGCCTGGTCGAGCGAGCTGGCGACCGTCGGGATCTTCTTGCCCTCTTCCGGCGGCAGGTCGTAGAGGTTCTTGTCGGCGGCCTCGCCCGGATGAATCCGGTTCTGGATGCCATCGAGGCCCGCCATCAGCATCGCCGAGAAGGCCAGGTAGGGATTGGCGGTCGGATCCGGGAAGCGGATCTCGATGCGGCGCGCCTTCGGATTGCTCACATGGGGTATCCGGATGGACGCCGAGCGGTTGCGCGACGAATACGCCAGCATCACCGGGGCCTCGAAGCCGGGCACCAGGCGCTTGTACGAATTGGTGGCCGGGTTCGTGATCGCGTTCAGCGCTCGGGCGTGCTTGATGATGCCGCCGATGTAATAGAGCGCGAGATCCGACAGTCCGGCGTACTGGTCACCGGCGAACAGGTTCTCGCCGTCCTTCCAGATCGACTGGTGGCAGTGCATGCCGGAGCCGTTGTCGCCCACGAGCGGCTTGGGCATGAACGTGGCGGTCTTGCCGTAGCTGTGCGCCACGTTGTGCACGACGTACTTGAGGCGCTGGGTCCAGTCGGCCCGGGTGACCAGCTCCGCGAAACGGGTGCCGATCTCGCACTGGCCGGCACCGGCGACCTCGTGGTGGTGCACTTCGACCGGGACACCCATCTGCTCGAGGATGAGGCACATCTCGGAGCGCATGTCCTGCAGGGAATCGACCGGCGGCACTGGAAAGTAGCCGCCCTTGACCGTGGGACGATGGCCCAGGTTGCCCCCCTCGATCTCCTTGCTGGTCGACCAGGAGGCCTCCTCGCAGCTGATCCGGAAGAAGGCGCCCCCCATCTCGTTGCCCCAGGTGACGGAGTCGAACACGAAGAACTCCGGCTCCGGACCGAAGTAGGCGGTGTCGCCGATGCCGCTCGACTTGAGGTAGGCCTCGGCCCGCCGCGCCAGGGAACGCGGGTCGCGCTCGTAGCCCTTGCCGTCGGACGGCTCGACCACGTCGCAGGTGAGCAGCAGCGTGGACTCCTCCCGGAAGGGATCCATCACGGCGGTGGCCGGATCGGGGACGAGAAGCATGTCCGAGGCCTCGATGCCCTTCCAGCCGGCGATGGAGGAGCCGTCGAAGGCGTGGCCGGAGCTGATCTTGTCCTCGTCGAACTGGGATACCGGCACCGAGACGTGCTGCTCCTTGCCGCGCGTATCCGTGAACCGGAAATCGACGAACTTGACCTCGTTGTCCGAGATCATCTTGATGACATCCTTGGCCGTGGCCATGAGCGGCTTCTCCTGGTGACGAATTGCAACTGGGCTTGGGTGAGCCGATCCCCCGGACCGGCCTTCGCGCGTCGGACGATTCTGGGGGTTTTCCCGATCGCCAGCAATGCGCGACAGAGGGGTTAGCAGCTTCCGTGCCATCGCCCCGTCGAGCCCTGGAGTGGCCGCCGACACCGTTTCGGCCGCTCCCTGATGCTTCGCATGGGCACCGACGAAGGGACGCACCAAGAGCGAGCGCCCCATTTTGGGGCGCTCCGCCACTTCACGCACCGTATCGGTGCAGTCGATTGCTCAGGCCGCCGGCTTCCAGTTGGCGAACTGCTCGCGCAGGCGGGCCTTCCAGAACTTACCCGTCGAGGTGCGGGGAATCTCGTCGAGGAACTCGATGCCATCGGGCAGCTGCCAGCTGGCGAAGGCGCCCGACAGGTGCTCGCGCAGCGCGTCCGGCTCCAGCGTGGCGCCGGGCTTGAGCACCACGCACGCAAGCGGACGCTCCGCCCATTTCGGGTGCGGCACCGCGATGACCGCGGCCTCGGCGACCGCGGGATGCGCCATGATCGCGTTCTCCAGGTCCACCGAGCTGATCCATTCTCCGCCCGATTTGATTAGATCCTTCGTCCTATCGGCAATCCGCATGAATCCGTGCGGATCGATCGCCGCGACGTCCCCCGTGCGCAACCATCCGTCCTCGGTGAACTTCTCCGGATCGTCGCCATCGCCGTGGTAGGAGCCGGTGATGTAGGGCCCGCGGGTCTGGAGCTCGCCGACGGTCTGCCCGTCCCAGGGGCAGATGCGACCTTCGTCGTCCACGATCCGGATATCCACCAGGGGCACCGGCACCCCCTGGAGGGCGCGCAGGCGGAACCACTCGTCCTCGTCCGCGTCCACGAGTTCCGGCTTGCGGTTGAACACCGTGGCCAGCGGCGAGGTCTCGGTCATGCCCCAGCCCTGGGCGAGCTCGATGCCATTGCGGGCGAAGGCGCGAATGAGCGATTCGGGCGCCGCCGATCCGCCGACGAGGCTGCGCATGCCCTCGGGAAGCTTCCAGCGCCCGGGATGCGCCTCGTACGTCTGGATGAGCGACAACCAGATCGTCGGGACGCCGAGCGACAGGGTCGGCGGCTCGACCTGCATCAGGTCGAGCAGGTCGTCGGGATGCAGGTGCGGCCCCGGGAACACCAGCCTGGCTCCGTTCATCACCGCCGCGTACGGGACGCCCCAGCTGTTCGCATGGAACATCGGGGTCACGGGCAGCACCACGTCGCGCGAGCCCAGGCGGACGGAATCCGGCAGGCTGGCGACCAGCGAATGGAGCACCGTCGAGCGGTGCGAGTAGACCACGCCCTTGGGTCGTCCCGTGGTGCCGGAGGTGTAGCACATGGAAACCGGATCGTTCTCGTCATGCTCGACGTACCGGAACGCCCCGACCTGTTCCGGCGAGGCGAGCATGGCCTCGTAGTCCTCGAGCGCCGGCGCCCCCTCGATCGCGCCGTGGGATTCGAGCGGCTTGCCCGAGAACCGGTAGACGAACACGCGCTCGAAGCGGTGCAGCGGCGCGACCGCCTTCAGCAGGGGCAGGAGGACGTCGTCGATGATCAGGAAGCGGTCCTCGGCATGGCCGGCGATCCAGCCGATGTCCTCGGGCGAGAGCCGCAGGTTCAGGGTGTGCATCACGCCGCCGGCCGCCGGAATGCCGAAGTAGGCCTCCAGATGGACATGGTGGTTCCAGCAGAGCGTGGCAACCCGGTCGCCCTTCTTCAGCCCGGCGGCGAGCAGGCCGGCGGCGAGTTGCCGGGTGCGCTGGTGGAACTCGCGATAGTTGTGCCGTACGAGCGACTTGTCCGGCAGCCGCGAGATCACCGCCTGCTCGGGGAAGACGGTTCCGGCCCTCTCGAGAATATCGTTCAGGGAAAGGGGCCTTTGCTGCATCGTCGTCTTCATGGTGTCTCCTCTTGGCGATCGGCTGCCCGCCGGATGGGCCGGGCCGTAGTCGGCAATGATCTTAAGTGCCGCCATCACGGGCCGCAACTCTCCGAGGGACCGTAGAAACCCGGCCCTTCGGAAGGCCGTCTTCGCGCAATTCCGGACGATGCGGCGCCCGCTCCGGCTAGGACGCCCCGCGCTCGTTCTCCGGCAGGAAACGCTGCTGGAGGTCGTTCAGGAAGCGACGACCCAGCGTCGTCGCGCGGATTCGGGTGGGGTCCGGATCGAGCAGGCCGTCGGCCGTCGCCTCGGCCAGCGACTTGCCGAATGCATCGAGCCCCAGCCCGGTGTGCGCCGGGAAGAGAGCGGCCGCCACGCCGTCGACGAGGCGCAGCGCATTGAGCATGAACTCGAAGCAGAGGTCGGCCGGCGCGAGCCGCCGCCGGATCTCGACCGGCTCGCCCTCGGCCACGGCCCGCTGGTAACGCGCGGGATGGCGCCAGCGCTGCTCGCGCTCGATCCGGTCATGGAAGCTCAGCTTGCCGTGCGCGCCCGCCCCGATGCCGAGGTAGTCGCCGAACTGCCAGTAGTTCAGGTTGTGCAGGCAGCGATGTCCCGGACGCGCCCATGCGGAAATCTCGTAGTTCTCCAGCCCCGCCCCACCGAGCAACGCCTCGACCATCTCCTGCATGTCGGCGGCCTCGTCCTGGTCCGGCACCGCCGGCGGACGCGCCGCGAACAGCGTGTTCGGCTCGATCGTGAGGTGATAGCAGGACAGGTGCGGTGGATCGAACGACAGCGCGGTGCGCAGGTCCGCCTCGCATTCGGCGAGCGACTGGCCCGGAAGCGCATACATCAGGTCGATGTTGAAGGTCTCGAAGCAGCGCGCGGCCGTCTCGATCGCGGCGCGCGCCTGGTCGCCGTCGTGGATCCGCCCGATCGCATGCAGCGCCCGGTCCGAGAAGCTCTGCACGCCGATGGAGAGTCGGTTGACGCCGGCGCGCGCGTAACCTTCGAAGCGCTCGCGCTCGAACGTGCCCGGATTGGCCTCCATCGTGATCTCGGCACCCGCAACGAGCTGCACCCTGGCCCTGATCGCCGCGAGCAGGCGATCGATGGCTTCCGGGGAGAAGAGGCTCGGCGTGCCACCGCCGAGGAACACCGTCTGCACGCTCCGCCCCCAGATCCTCGGCAACGCCGTCTCGAGGTCGGCGACGAGCGTATCGACGTAGCGCATCTCGTCGAGCTCGTCCCGCCTCTCGTGCGAATTGAAATCGCAGTACGGGCACTTGCGCACACACCAGGGCAGGTGCACGTAGAGGGACAGGGGCGGCGGCGGCACCACGCCGGCTGCGCGCGATGCCCGCTGCAACGAGACGGCCTGCGGTCGGAGCTCAGCCATCGCGACGACGCGTTTCCCGCGCGGCGATCCCACCGGAGAACGTCACCTCACCGCGCTCCGTCCACGTCGGTGGCCGCGTCGGCGCGCAGGCGGGCGACGAGCGCCGCCAATGCCTTGCCCCGATGGCTGAGCGCGTTCTTGCGTTCCGCGGCCAGCTCGGCGGCGCTCGCCCGCTCGCCGTCGGGAAGAAAGAGCGGGTCGTAGCCGAAGCCACCCGTGCCGCGCGCCGCCTCCCCGATCCGCCCGTGCCAGGTGCCCTCCGCAATGACGGGACGGGGATCGTCCGCATGCCGCAGCAGCACGAGGGCGCAATGGAACCAGGCACGACGGTCGTGCTCGTTGGCGAGCGCCGCGAGCAGACGCGCGTTGTTGGCCGCGTCCCCGGGCTCGCCACCCGCGGCTTCCGAATAGCGCGCCGAAAAGACGCCGGGCGCGCCGCCCAGGGCCGCCACGCAGAGTCCGGAGTCGTCGGCGATGGCGGGCAGCCCGGTGTGCCGGCTGGCGTGCCGCGCCTTGGCGATCGCGTTCTCGACGAAGCTCGGCCAGGGCTCCTCGGCCTCGGGCACGCCGAACTCGCCCTGCGCGACGAGCTCCAGCCCGAGCGGGGCGAGCAGCGCGCGCAGCTCGGCGAGCTTGCCGGCATTGCCCGATGCCAGCACGATCCGCTCACCGGGCTTCATCGTGCCGGCGCGTTCGTCGACGCGGGCCGCGGCGATGCCAGCGCGTCACGCTGGATCTCGACGAGCCGGGCGATTCCCGAGGCCGCGTAGTCGAGCAGTCGATCGAGTTGCGCGCGCGAGAACGGATGGTCGCCCTCGGCGGTTCCCTGGACTTCGACGATGCCGCCCACGCCCGTCATCACGACGTTGCAGTCGGCATCGCAGTCGGAGTCCTCGTCGTAGTCGAGGTCGAGGACCGGCTCGCCCCGGTAGAGCCCCACCGATACCGCGGCGACGTGGTCGCGGATCGGATCTCCCTCCAGCAGCCCGGCCGCGCGCAGGCCCGCGACGGCATCGGCCGCGGCGACGAAGGCGCCGGTGATCGCGGCGCAGCGCGTACCGCCGTCGGCCTGGAGCACGTCGCAGTCGAGTGTGAGCGTTCGTTCGCCCAGCGCCTTGCGGTCGAAGACGGCCCGCAGGCTGCGCCCGATCAGGCGCTGGATCTCCTGGCTGCGACCCGACTGGCGGCCGGCGGCGGCCTCGCGTCCCGAGCGCGTGTGGGTGGAGCGCGGCAGCATCCCGTATTCGGCGGTGACCCAGCCTTCGCCGGCCCCGCGCAGGAAGCCCGGCACCTTGTCCTCCACGCTCGCGGTGCACAGGACGCGCGTGTGACCGAACTCGACCAGCACCGAGCCCTCGGCGTAGCGCGTGTAGCCGCGCGTCATCCTGACGGGCCGCATCTCGTCGGGGCGGCGCCCGCTGGGGCGGCTCATCCCTGACCCCCGCTACGCTCGATCGCCTCGCGGATCTCGGCGATCGTGCGCTCGATCTCGTCCTCGGAAAGCTCCTCCTCCTGGGCGACCTCCTCGTCCACCGGCCCGAGCGCGATCGTGGTCGTGATCGCGCCGTCGGGCACGCTCGCGGACGACAGTCCGTCGCCCATGCCGTCGCCTTCCCAGCGCATCGCCACCGCCGTGGCGTTGTCGGCGAAGGGGCCGAGCATCTCGACGGCATCGCGCACCAGCATCGGGATGCCCTCGGCCACCGGTGTGCCGGAGAGGCGGTCGCAGACGGTGTCCTCGTCGTAGGCCGACCAGACGCCGTCGCTGCACAGCATCAGGAGGTCGCCGGGCTCGAGCTCCGGGGCGCCGCCCAGTTCGATCGTGGGCTCGAACGGCGAGCCGAGGCAGTTGAGGACCTTGTTGCGCTCGGGATGGGTCTCCTGCTCGTGCGGCTGGATCAGCCCGAGGTTCAGCAGGTTCTGCACCTTGGAGTGATCCTGCGTACGCGCCAGGCATACGCCGCGTCGGATCCAGTAGAGGCGAGAGTCGCCCGCATGTGCCCACCAGGCCCGCCCGTCCTGCACGATGCAGGCCACCACGGTGGTGCGGGGCGACTCCGGCAGGCGGTGCTGCTGCTGGTAGCGCAGGATCTCGCGATGCCCATGGCGCAGGGTGCGATCGAGGAAGCTCGCCGGGTCGTCCAGCGACGGCCTGGCCGACTGCTGGAAGTCCGCCGCGGCGATCTGCATCGCGATCTGGGCGGCGACCTCCCCGCGAAGATGGCCGCCCATGCCGTCGGCGACGATCATCAGCAGGGCGTCCCGAGTAAAGCAGTAGCCCATGCGGTCCTGGTTGGCCGCACGCTGGCCGATGTCCGTATCCTGGTAGATCGAGAAGCGCAACAAGGACTCCACGTTGTCAGCCCGGCAAGCTCAGCGAACCGCTGCGGTCTTCGCGCCGGCGAAACGGCAGGCGCGCGGTGAGACTGTCGATCCAGCGCCCGAACGATCGGTCGGGCGGTTGCGGCCCGGACTCGCGGGCGATCCGGCGCAATGCCCGTTGCAGCGCGAACACGCTCTGCGGGCGCTCCAGCGGGCTGAGCTTGAGGCACCATGCCACGAGCTCGACCAAGGGCGCCGAATAGGCGCCGGACTCGCCCAGCCGGGCGAGAGTCGCCGGCAGCTTGTCCTCGAGCTCGCGCTTGTCCGCGGGCTGGGGTGGCGCCCCGGCCATGCAGGCGAACATGCTGGCCCCGAGGCTGTAGACGTCGGACCAGGGGCCGAGCTGCCGGTTGCGCCGATAGAGCTCGGGCGCGGCGAAGCCCGGCGTGTACATCGGGAAGAGCTTCGGGCTGTCCGCGTCGAGCGCCCGGCGGGCCGCGCCGAAGTCGAGCAGCAGCGGGGTACCGTCCAGGCGCAGGTAGATGTTGGCCGGCTTGAGGTCGAGATGCAGCAGCCGGTTGGCATGGACCTCGCGCAGGCCGTTCATCACCTGGGTAAACACCGCGATGACGTGGCGCTCGGCCAGGACGCCCATTTTCGGCCCCTTGCCCCGGTTGCGCAGCACGAGTTCCTGCAGGCTGCGGCCCCGCTCGTAGGCCATCACCATGTAGACGGTGTCGTTCGCCCGGAAGAAGTTGACGACCCGCACGACGTTGGGGTGGAAGATCTGGGCGAGCGCCCGGCCCTCCTCGAAGAAGCACTTCAGCCCGTTGCGAAAGGTGGCGATGTTCTTGTCCTCGATCGCCGGGACGAGCTCGCCCTCCTTGCGCTTGACGAGCGAGCTCGGAAGGTACTCCTTGATGGCGAACTGCTCGCCGCGGGCATCCTCGGCCAGATAGACGATCGAGAACCCGCCGCTGGCGATGCGCCGTACGATACGATAGCCACCGATCTCCAGCCCATCGGGCAGCGGGGCATTGGTCTGCGCTCCCATCCTCCGGATTTTAAAGGTCTTTCCACAGCAGAGGCGAACCAGTGGCCCAAACGTCGCGGGCACACCGCATCCAGAGCATGACCGGCTACGCCAGCGGCACCCGCGAGACGCCCCTCGGCCAGCTCGCGATCGAGTGGCGCAGCGTCAATTCCCGCTATCTCGACCTCGCCTTCCGGGTGCCGGACGAGTTGCGGGCGGCCGAGCCCGCACTTCGCGCCGCGGTGACGCAGGCCGCTCGTCGCGGCAAGATCGAGTGCCGCATCGGCCTGCGCCCGAAATCCCTCGGGGCCGATGCCCGCCTCGACGAGCAGCTGGTCGAGCGCCTGCTCGCCAGCGCCGCGCAGCTGCGCGAGCGGGACCCCGGCCTCGCGCCGGCCAGCGTCGGCGACCTGCTCCGATTCCCGGGGGTGTTCGCCGATGCCGGCTCGCCCGAGACCCTGGTGCCCCGGGCGGTGGAACTCGGATCGGAGCTTCTCGCCGAGTTCACCGCCGCGCGCGAGCGCGAAGGCGACCGCCTCGTGGCCGTCATTCTCGAGCGCCTCGATGCCATGGCCGCGCTGGTCGCCACCTTGCACGAACGCACGCCGGAGCTTCGCGCCGCCTTCGAGACGCGGCTGACCGAGCGCATCGAGGCCGCCATCGCCGCCGCTCCCGGCGCGGCCGCCCTGCCCGCCGACGAGACCATGGCGCGCATACGCCAGGAAGTCGCCGCCTATGGCCTGCGGATCGATGTCGCCGAGGAGATCGACCGGCTGGCGACGCACATCGACGAGTGCCGCCGGATCCTCTCAGGCCCGGGGCCAGTCGGCAAGCGCCTGGACTTCATGGTGCAGGAGCTCAACCGCGAAGCGAACACGCTGGGATCCAAGGCCGCGGCCGTGGACCTCACGCGCACCGCGGTCGACCTGAAGGTCCTGATCGAGCAGGTGCGCGAGCAGGTGCAGAACCTGGAGTGAGTGTGACGCGCCGCGGGCGTCGCCTCAGCCGCGCCGCGCGGCTCCGAACTCCCGTTCCATCCAGTCGTCCAGCAGCGCCTTCTCGTACCGGAGCCGGTCGCTCGCGTAGCCGCCGGTCCGCGCCATGAACATCGGATCGCGCAGGCTGAGTTCACCCGAGCGCAGCACCGTCCCGGCGCCATCGGTCAGGCGGAACCGCAGGTCGATCCGCGGGGGATAGACGTCCCGGACGATACGCATCTCCGGCGCCCGGGTGCGCCAGGGCTCGGCCTGGCCCGCCATGTCGACATCCGTGATCGTGACCTCGAGCCGCTGCCCGTCGGCCAGCAGCGGCGCCGCCCTCAGCTCGACATGGCGTCGAAGCTCGGCGAGGTTCGCATCGCGCTGCCTGTCGTTGCCCGGGGCTGTCTGGATGTCGGTGAAGCGCTCGGGTTCGAGGAACTCGACCCGAACGGTCGTGTCACCGGCCGGTTCGCCCTGGACCCCTGCCCGGGAATCGGGCGGAGCGCTCGCGCAGGCGCCGAGGAGCGCCCCGACGATGACTACCGCGGCAATGGGGGATCCTGAACGCATGATGCTGCTCCGATTGCGTCCGGAACCCCGATTCTATCCGCCGGTGGGCGGCATGGCGCGCGCCCGTGCCGCCAGCCCGACCAGCATCTCGCGCAGCTGCGACACGTCGGCCAGCGGCGCGTCGAACTCGAGCCGCTCGATGCGGTCGCCGCTCATCATGTCGATGCCGAAGGCGTCGAGCGACACGATGCGCCAGTCGCCCGGCCCGGCGCGGCACAGCCGGGTCGCGTAGAGCGAGACGGCTTCGGCGTGATCGCGATTCATGTGATCGATGGCGCTTTGCTCCTGCTCGGCGAGCGCCGCCAGCGGGGCGCCGGTCCCGTCGGGCCCCGGGGCCCCGAGCATGTCGGCCGGCGCGAGTTCGAAGGCCCGGCCGAAGCCGCCGACCAGCATCGCCCGCGACGGCTCGAGACGAAAGAACGCGAAGTCGCCGAAGTCGGCATAGAGCGCTGCCTTTGGGTGTCGCGCGAGAAATCGGCCGCGAATCCGCCCGTGCGCCTGCGAATCTTTCGACAGGCGCTGTGCGACGCCCACCACCGAAACGCGCGGGTGAGCCAGCGGGTCGCCCCGCCCCGGCTCCCCGAGGAGCAGCGTGCAGCGCGAGTCCGCCTCCAGCGCCGCCGTGTGCGGCGACAGGGAGGACAGCAGCATGACCGGCACGCCGTCGATGTCCGGCGCCACCGCGGCGCGGCTGGCGTAGGGATGCCCGGTGCCCTTCTCGAGCACGGCCAGCGCACCGAAGCGCGCCGTGCGCACGAGCCGGCGCGCGAGCGCTCTCGCCTTCTCGTCGATCGGCTGGCGAAGGGAATCCCCGGTGCCCATCGCTCGAGCGCCCTACGCGCCGAGCGCCGCGATTCCCGCTCGCGCGACCTGGGCATCCTCCGTCGACTTCACGCCGCTCACGCCGACCGCACCGACGCAGTGCCCGTCCCTGAGGATCGGCACCCCGCCCTCGAGCATGCCCGCGAGTTCCGGCGCGCTGAGGAAGGAGGCGCGACCTCCGTTGATCATGTCCTCGTACGACTTGCTTTCGCGGCGTCCGATGGCCGCGGTCCTGGCCTTTGCGGGGGCGATGTGGGCGGAAACCGGCGCGGCGCCGTCCAGGCGCTCCAGCCAGAGGAGATGGCCGCCGTCGTCGACGATGGCGATGCTGACCGCCCAGTCGTTCTTCAGCGCCTCGGCCTCCGCGGCCTGCGCGATGGCCTTGAGGTCGGCGAGTTCCAGGATCGGCTTGTTCTTCATGGGACATGTACCTGAGCTGTGGAAAGGGCAGCCTGCGCGATGCGCCGGCTCGTGCAACGGTACATCATCCCGGGGGCCGTTTCGTGGCCAGCAGGCGATCGAGCAGCCTGGCCACATGGATCGCGTCGCGGCCGGCCCCGTCGCGTATCTGGTGGCGGCAGCTCGTGCCGT
>Ga0079224_100000723_pt1 | contig 34451 bp, 30 predicted proteins | sample Stecom2015_FD_80414 | JGI IMG/M metagenome (GOLD analysis project Ga0079224, IMG submission 80414) | Agricultural soil microbial communities from Utah to study Nitrogen management - Steer compost 2015 | ecosystem: Environmental > Terrestrial > Soil > Agricultural land | place: USA: Utah... | reverse complement strand
TCGCCCCGACCGCGGTCCACACCTCGCGCGGATCCATGACGAACCCGGCGACGTCCTTGCGGATCGCGGTGATCAGCTTGCGGTCGAACAGGAACAGGTACGGCAGGTCGGCCCAGATCCGCTCCTGGATCTGCCCGAACAGCTCGGCCCGCTTGTCGGAGTCGATGGTGCGTGAAGCCGCCTCGAGCGTCTTCCAGAAGTCCTCGTCGCCGTAGCCGCCCGCGTACTTGCCCGCCCCGCGGCCGAAGTTCCATTCCGTCCGGAAGGTCGCCTCCGGGATCGTGGTGGCGAGCAGGTAGAGGTCCGCGTCCTTCTGTTCCTTGTTGATGCGGGCCCAGTGGCTGCCCCAGTCGGCCATCTCGATGGTCACGTTCACGCCCACCTGGCGCAGGTACGCCTGGATCGCTTCCGCGACCTGCTGGTCCTTCACGTAGCGGTGCGCCGCCCACAGCTTGAGCTGCAGGCCGCTGTCGTAGCCCGCCTCGCGCAGCAGCTCGCGGGCGGCCTTCGGATCGTAGGGAATGGGCTTCAGTTCCTTGCGGTACGGCACGCCGTGGGCGAAGAAGTTCCGCGTGACGTCGCCCGCCGGACCGAGCAGGCTCTTGACGATCGCCTCGCGGTCGATGGCCAGGTTGATGGCCTGGCGAACGCGCGCGTCGTCCATCGGCTTCTTGCGCATGTTGAACATGTAGAAGACGCTGAACGTGCTGGGCTCGACGCTCACTTCCACGTCGCCGCTCTTCTCGAGCGCCGGGATCATCTCGGGATCCACGGTCACCGCCACGTCCACCTGGCCGACCTGGATCAGGGAGCTGCGCGCCGCCGCCTCGGGAACGACGCTGATCACGAGCTTCTCGTACGCGGGCTTCTTGCCCCAGTAGTCGTCGTTGCGCGCCAGCACCACCTCGCTGCCCACGTTGTGCGCCTCCAGCCTGAACGGCCCGGTGCCCACGGGGTTGCGGCTCACCTGCTTGCCGTGCTGCTCGAGCGCACGCGGGCTGAGGATCACGGTCGAGTTGGCCGCCAGGCCGTCCTGCAGGTCGGGCCAGGGGTACTTGGTCCGGATCTGGAGGGTGTGGCTGTCGATCACCGTCACGCTCTCGACGCCGGAGAGCCTCGCCCGGCCCCCGGCGCCGGTCTTCGGATCGAGCACGCGGTCGAGGCTGGTCTTGGCCGCGGCGGCGTCGAAGGGCGTGCCGTCGGTGAAGCGGACGTCCTTGCGCAGCCGGTAGGTCCAGGTCAGTTGGTCGTCGGCCAGCTCCCAGGACTCGGCGAGCGACGGGATCACGTTGCCCTGCGGGTCGCGCCGCAGCAGGCCCTCGAACATGTGGTCGTTGATCGAGATCGTCGTCTTGTCGGTCGCGAAGTGCGGGTCGAAGGTGGTGGCATCGATGGGCACCGCCACCCGGATCGTGTCCGCGGCCGCGTTGCCGGCCACCAGGGCGAGGGCGCAGGCCGCGGCCGCCGCCCATCGAATGAAGCTCAACATGGCTTTCTCCTCCTCGTCGTTGTTCGTGCCTCGGGATCCGGCGTCGCCGCGTCCCGCTTCGGCGGCTCAGGATGCGCGCAAGGCGTGCCCGAGCTCCTCGGCCCCGTGTCGCTCCAGGTCGTCTATCAGCTCGGCCACCCGTGCCGCGCCTTCCTCGCCGAGCACCGGCGCGACGCCCGACATGAACTTCGAGCGCACGTCGAAGGGATTGCCCGGGGCCCCGGGCATGTCCTCGACGAGCTTCTCGAGCCGCCGCCCGTCGCGCAGCCGCACCACCACGCGGCTGCCGAAACGGAAGTCCTCGTAGTAGGCGTAGTTGAGCTGCGCATCCACCTTCAGCGTGATCTTCTTCGCCAGGGCGGCGAGCGCCGGATCCTGGATGTACTCCCGGGTGAAGTGCACCGGGAGAAGCGCGCGATGCGTCAGGGCCACCGCCAGCGGATAAGGCACGTCGAACAGCAGCGGCATGTGCGTCGCCGTCCCCTCAGCGAACTGCCGGTACATGTCCGGCTGCAGGCTGTGGTAGCGGGTGCCGGCGAGCAGCGTCGAGGCCGGCGCGTACACGACCACTTCCTCGATCTCCTCCGAGCCGAAGGCGTTCTCCCTCGCGATCTGCAGGCCGCACTCGATCGCCGAGATGTTGTAGCCGCAGATCGGGAAGGGCTTGCTGCGCAGCGTCGAGATCGCCCAGTCCTTGCCCAGGTTGTTCGTCAGCTGGTCGAGATCGACCTCCTCGGACACCGTCGCGAGATAGCCGGCGGAATGCTCGATCATGTCCACGTTGCCGACGAGGCCGTGCAACGCCATCTGCGCGGAGCGGATGCCCTGGGAGATCGGCACGCTGTTGATCAGGGCCTTCGCGTCGGTGATGAAGCCCGGCGGGCAGCATTCCATCGCCATGAAGCAGCTCAGGCTGACCGCGCTCTGGAGCTGGCGCACGTCGAGGCCGAGCAGGCGGCCCGCGGTCAGCGCCGTGTCCACCTGGTGGTTCGGCAGCGAGTTGCCCACGTAGGCGCCATCGAGGATCGCGCGGCCGGTGCGACCCGCCATCTCGTTGCCCACGACGATCGCGAGGAGCAGCTCGCGACCGTCGACGCGGGCTGCCTCGCCCACGGCGAGCGCCGTCGGGATGACCGTCGCGCCGGCGTGCGAGGCGTTCACCCAATCCTCGAACTCGAAGAGCTGGGCATTGAACGAGTTCAGGTAGGCGGCCACGTCGGGCACCGCGGTGAGGTTCGTGCCGAGGATGGTGCTCGGCCCGCCGGCACCGTAGAGGGTCATCCCCGTGATCGCCGCCCTCGACGACGGATGACCCGACGACATGAAGATCGCCGCGAGGATGTTCAGGAGCTGGTCCTTGGCCTTGGCGACGCACTCGGGGGGAATGTCCTCGAAGCGCAGGCCGCGGACCCAGCTCGCGATGCGTTGGGTATGGCTCATCGGGCGGCCTCCCGCATGGTGACGATGGTCTGGAGCACGACGCTGGCCTTGGAGATGGGCAGGCGCTGGTCCTTGGGATAGGGGCAACGCCCGGCGAGCACGACGCTCATGATGGCGACGCGACCGGAGATCACGTCGAGCCAGTCCGCCCGCGACATGCGCACGCAGGCATCGCCGCGCGCGCCGTTCCGCGAGATGTCGAGCCCGCGTTCGCCGAACCGGACGACGAGCGACTCCCCGTCCTCCACTTCGAACCGGACGCTTCGTCCGAGCAGGGGTCGCAGGCGGCCCATGACGATGGCGCGATGATTCTTGGACCAGTACTCCGAGATGCCCTCGAAGAACGGCCCGAGGAGTTCAGGCATGAGCGATGTCTCCAGGTGCTCCAGCTTGGTCTTGTCCGTCCGCGGCAACCGGGTGCCGCACGCGTCCCGGAGTGTGCGCAAGCGGGGAGCCGGTGGCAATTCGCAATCGCGAAACCACCCCTTCGCGGTTTCTGAAGATGGCCTACGGCGTGCCGATCCGCTCGAAGTACACCGGCAGGTCGGTGAAGGGGATCCTCACGATCACGGCGGGCCACGACAGGCCCTGCGCGCAGGCGGCGCCGACCGGCGAGACGAGCTCGCGGTAGCGCACGATGATCCGGGAGTCGTCGATGATGATCACCCGCTCGACGCGCACCTCGTGGCATCGGTCGGGTCGCTCGCCCAGGAAGATCGCCACGACGATGTCGCGCCCGAAATCCACGATGGGCAGGGGCCGGGAGGGACGGACCCGCGAATCGTGGTCCCGCCAGAGCCTCTGCCATTCGGCATGGTCGCGGATCACCACGGTCCACGCGAAGCCGATCCCGGAGTCGATGCTCGCGTCGATGTTGCCGAAGCGCAGGTCGATGCTGCCGATGCGGATGCCGCACGCGGCGAGGATCGCCGCCAGCCCCGCGATCGCGACCGTCGCGATGCCCCTCGCCCGGGGCGAGCGCGGGACGCGGGCCCCGGCCGGGCCGATCGCGGCGGGCACGACTACGCCTCCCGCGGCCTCATCACCAGGCTCTGCGTCGCCCGGCCGACGAGGCCCGCCTCGTCGAACAGGGCGGACTCCGCGAGCCCGCTGCCCGTGTCGCCGAACGAGGAGCGCGAATCGAGGCAGATCCAGTCGCCGCGCGGCGGACGCAGCAGGTTGATGGTGAGGTCGCTGTTCACGAAGATGTAGCGATCGAAGTCGAGCACGGCGCTGATGCCGTTGCCGGAATCGGCCGCCACGGCCACCGTCTGGTAGGGATCCGGGGCCTCGCCGAGAACGAGGGGATAGCGCAGGCGGAACCATGCGCAGGTCGGGCCCGCGAAGAGTTCGCCGCGCACCACGCGGATCTCGACCAGGTCGTCGTAGCCGAGCTGCTCGCGAAACACCGGCATGTGCGCCACGGGGCACATGCCCGGCGGCCGGGGCGGTCCCGGCAGGGGATGGCCCTCGGTGCCGGCGGGCACCGGCGCATCGATCCGCCGCATGGCGAGCGCGGTCACGCGGGCGCACTCCCGGCCCTCGGCGAGCAGCCGCGCCGAAAAATGCCCGGCGCTGCGCCCGATGTAGTCCTCCTGCACCTGCACCACGAGGTCGGCAAGCGGGACCGGTCGATAGAGATTGACCGTGAGCCGGGCGAGATGGTCGAGGCCGTGGCCGGCGGCGGCCGCCCGGATCGCGCGGGCGAGCGCCGCGCTGGGCGGGCCGGCATGCTGGTGCCGGGGGTCCCAGGGGCCGCGAGTGAGTTCGAGGGACTCCAGGATGCCGTCGTCACGCGCCACGTAGGCGGCACCGATGGCCGGAACCGGCCGCTCGCGCCGCGATCCGCAAGGCCCCGAGCCGTCGCCCGACCGTCCCCCGTCGTCCATGCGCTTCATTCCCCGCCGTCCGTCTTCGCCACCGGTGCCTTGCCCATTATCGCGCCGAGCAGCTCGATCGGGACCGGGAAGACGATCGTGGAGGTCCGGTCGTTGGCGATCTGGGTCAGCGTCTGCAGGTAGCGCAGCTGGATCGCCTCGGGCTGGGCCGCGAGCTCGCGCGCGGCCTGCAGCAGCTGGGCCGCCGCCTGCGACTCGCCCTCGGCATGGATGATCTTCGCGCGCCGTTCCCGCTCGGCCTCCGCCTGGCGCGCGATCGCGCGCACCATGCTCTCGTTGAGGTCGACGTGCTTGAGCTCGACGTTGGACACCTTGATGCCCCAGGCGTCGGTCTGTTCGTCGAGCACCTGTTGGAGGTCCTGGTTGATCTTCTCGCGCTCGCCCAGGACCGCGTCGAGCTCGTGCTTGCCGATGATGGCCCGCAGCGTCGTCTGCGCGAGCTGGGAGGTGGCGTCCATGTAGTTCTCCACCTGGATCACGGCGCGCTCGGGATCCATCACCCGCATGTAGATCACCGCGTTGACCTGGACCGACACGTTGTCGCGCGTGATCACGTCCTGCGCCGGGACGTCGATGACGATGGTGCGCAGGTCGATGCGCACCATCTGCTGGAAGCCGGGGATCACGATGATCAGCCCGGGCCCCTTCACCTTCCAGAAGCGGCCAAGCTGGAAGATCACGCCGCGCTCGTACTCGCGCAGGATGCGCAGCGAGGCGACCAGCAGGAGGATGAGGAGGATCGGAATGAATCCGTAACCGAGGAGCACTGACATGGGCATCTCCATCAAGGGCCCGGGGGCCCGGATTGGCCGGCCGAGGCCTCCGGCCGGGTCGGCGCATCGGCCAGGGGTTCGACATCGAGCACGAGGCCTTCGCGTCCGACGACGCGGACCTGCTGGCCGAGTGCGAGCGGGGCGGCGGACCTGACCCGCCAGCGCTCGCCGTGCACCCAGGCCCAGGCGTCGCCCTCGCCTTCGGCGATGATCCGGCCGGTGCTGCCCAGCAATTCCTCTGCCCCGCTCGCGATGGGCTTGCGCCGCCCGGCGAGCGCCATGCGGACGAACACCAGCGCGACGACCAGGTTGGCGGCCGCGATCCCGCCGATCAGCCACAGGGGAATGCCGAAGCCCGGCGCATCGGTGTCGATCAGCATGATCGAGCCGATGACGAACGCGATGGTGCCCACCAGGCCGAGCAGGCCGAAGCTCGGCACGAACACCTCGGCCACGACGAGCGCGAAACCCAGCACCAGCAGGGCGACGCCGGCATAGTCGAGCGGCAGCATCTGCAGGCCGAAGAGGCCCGTCAGCACCATGACGGCGCCGACGATGCCGAGCACGCCGAAGCCCGGCGACGTCACCTCGAGGAAGATCCCGTAGGCCCCGACGAGCAGCAGCATGTAGGCCACGGTCGGATTGGACAGCCACATCAGCAGTTCGAGCCGCCAGTCCGGGGCCTGCTCCACGGCGCGGGCGCCCGCGACGGCCAGCGTCGCGTCGCTGCCGTCCGCCATGCGTACCCGGCGACCGTCCGCCGCCGCGACGAGGGCGGCCAGGTCGGTGGCGACGAAGTCCACCACGCCGTTCTCGATCGCCTCCTCGGCCGACAGGCTCAGGCCCTCGCGAACCGCGCGCTCGGACCACTCGACGTTACGCCCCCGGGACTGCGCGAGGGCGCGGATCCAGGCGGCGGTATCGTTGATGATCTTGCGCTCCATCGCACCGCCCGGCGAGGGCTGCGCCGAGTCGGCGGAGCGCTTGCCCCGCTTGCCGTCGTCGCCGCGCTTCGCGTCCTCGGCGGACGGCACGTCGGGCCCGCGGGGATCGGCGGGCGACGGCCCGCCGCCGATCGCGACCGGCGTCGCGGCGCCGATGTTCGTCGCCGGCGCCATTGCCGCGACATGGCTCGCCATCACGATGAAGGTGCCCGCGCTCGCCGCGCGCGCGCCGCTGGGCCCGACCCACGCGGCGACCGGAACGGGCGATGCCAGGATCTCGCGCACGATGTCGCGCGTGGAGTCCGCCAGCCCGCCCGGCGTGTCGATGCGGATCACCACCATCGGCGCGCCGGATTCCGCCGCGCTCGCGAGGCCGCGCGCCACGTACTCGGCGCTGGCGGGACCAATCGGACCGTCGAGGCGCAGGACGGGAACCGTCGCGCCGGACGACGCATCCGCCGCGGCTTCCGCCGCGGGCCGTCGCGGATCGGCCTTGCCGTCCTGCGCGGCGAACGACACCGCCGCCGCCAGGAAGGCGGTCGAGGCGACCGCTGCCAGCGCCCATTGCCGCATGGATCCTCCGGTGTCGCCGTGGGGTACGTCGCCCCAGTATAGCCAGCACCCCGCTCAGGGTCCCATCTCGGCCCTTTCGAGGCGCCTCCATTGGCCGGGAGCGAGCCCTTCGAGCGTCCAGCGGCCGATGCGCACGCGCACGAGCCGCAAGGTCGGCAGGCCGACTGCCGCCGTCATGCGACGCACCTGCCGGTTGCGACCCTCGTCGATCACGATCTCGAGCCAGGCCGTGGGGATGCGCTCGCGATGCCGAATGGGCGGGTCGCGCGGCCACAGCCAGTCGGGCGCCTCGATCCGCCGGGCCGAGCAGGGCCGGGTCGGACCGTCGGAAAGCACAGGCCCGGCGCGCAGGGCCGCGAGCGCGGCCTCGTCCGGCTCTCCCTCGACCTGCACCAGGTAGGGCTTCTCCACGCGATGCGCGGGGTCGGCGATCCGGTGCTGCAGGCGCCCGTCGGAGGTGAGCACCAGCAGGCCCTCGCTGTCGCGATCGAGCCGGCCGGCCGGATAGACATCGGGAACGGGAACATGGTCGGCCAGGCAGGGCCGGCCGCCGGCCGGGGTGAACTGGCACAGCACCCCGAAGGGCTTGTTGAAGAGCAGCGTGACGGGCTCGCCACGCGGCCGCCTCGAGGAGGGACGCACCGGGCGGCGCCGGGAGGCGTGCCGGCCGGAAGCGGCGCGGCGGCTGGCGGCTCGATCGGGATTCACGGCGCCAGTGTAGCCCCGGCGGTGGCCGGCGGGCGAAGGCACCGGCGCATCGGTTAAGCTCACGAGTTCCGCCAGCCACCCAGCCAGCGATGCCCCTTCTCTCGATCGAACGGCTCTCGAAGACCTACGAGAACGGCTTCGTCGCGCTCGACGAGGTCAGCCTGGACGTCGAGCAGGGCGAGATCCTCGCCCTGCTCGGCCCCAACGGCGCCGGCAAGACGACGCTGATCGGCATCGTCTGCGGCATCGTCAACCCGACCTCGGGCAGGGTCACGGTCGGCGGCTACGACATCGTGCGCGACTACCGGCAGACCCGCTCGATGATCGGGCTCGTCCCGCAGGAGCTCACCACCGATACCTTCGAGACGGTCTGGAACACCGTCTCCTTCAGCCGCGGGCTGTTCGGCCGGCCGCCGAACCCGGCGCACATCGAGAAGGTCCTGCGGTCGCTCTCGCTCTGGGACAAGAAGGACAGCCGCCTGATGACGCTCTCGGGCGGGATGAAACGGCGCGTGCTCATCGCCAAGGCGCTGTCGCACGAACCGGCGGTGCTGTTCCTGGACGAGCCGAGCGCCGGCGTCGACGTCGAGCTGCGCAAGGACATGTGGGAAGTGGTGCGAGGGCTGCGCGACGCCGGCACCACGATCATCCTCACCACCCACTACATCGAGGAAGCCGAGGAAATGGCCGACCGGGTGGCGGTGATCAATCGCGGCCGCATCCTGCTGGTGGAGGAGAAGCTGGAGCTGATGCGCCGGCTCGGGCGCAAGCAGCTCTGCATCGAGCTCGCCGATCCCCTGGAGGCCGTGCCCGCCGCACTTGCGCCCTTCGGGCTGCGCCTGTCCGACGACGGCCTGCGGCTGGTGCACGAGTACGACCCGAAGCGCAGCGAGCACGCGATCCCTGCGCTGCTCGCCGCGCTCGGGCAAGCCGGGATCGGCTTTCGCGACCTCCATACCGAGCAGAGCTCGCTCGAGGACATCTTCGTCGGCCTCGTGGCCGAGACCAGGGCAAGCCCATGAACTGGCACGGCATCCGCGCGATCTACCTCTACGAGATGGCGCGCATGAAGCGCACCCTCTTCCAGAGCATCGTCTCGCCGGTGCTCTCGACCTCGCTCTACTTCGTGGTGTTCGGCTCGGCCATCGGCTCGCGCATCCAGGAGGTGGAGGGCGTGAGCTACGGGGCGTTCATCGTGCCCGGCCTCATCATGATGTCGCTGCTCACGCAGAGCGTCTCGAACGCCTCGTTCGCGATCTTCTTCCCGAAGTTCTCGGGAACGATCTACGAGCTGCTGTCCGCACCGGTCTCGCCGCTCGAGCTGATCATCGGCTACGTGGGCGCGGCCGCGACGAAGTCCGTGTTCATCGGGACCATCATTCTCGCGACCGCCGCGCTGCTGGTGGACCTGCGCGTCGAGCATCCGGTCTGGATGGTGCTCTTCCTGCTGCTCACCGCCATCAGCTTCAGCCTGCTCGGCTTCATCATCGGCATCTGGGCCGACAACTTCGAGAAGCTCCAGCTGGTGCCGCTGCTGGTCATCACGCCGCTCGCGTTCCTCGGCGGCACGTTCTATTCGATCCACATGCTGACGCCTTTCTGGCAGTCGGTGAGCCTCGCGAACCCGGTGCTCTACCTGGTGAGCGGCTTCCGCTGGGCCTTCTTCGAGGTGGCCGACGTCAACGTCGCGGTCAGCCTCGCGATGATCGCCGGCTTCCTCGCGCTGTGCATCGCCCTGGTGGCCTGGATCTTCCGCACCGGCTACCGCATCCGCAGCTGAGCCGGCCGGCACCCGAGCCCTCAGTACCGCCTGAACCGGATCGTCGGATCGCGAGCGATCTGCTCGACCAGGCCAACCTCCCACTCGAGGTAGGCGCGGGCATGCCGCTCGTAGTCGGTGGCATGGTCGTAGGGCTTGTACCAGACGTCGTCGGTGGCGCAGGTCGCGCGTTCGAGCCCCGTGCCGACCGGCAATCGCGCATCGAACCATGCCGGGTTGCCCCCGGAGAGGACCTGCACCTCGACGCCGGGCCACAGCGCGGCCGCCTCGGGCGCCGCGAACCGGGCGAGACGCGGATCGTCGGCGGTCAGGACGAGCGTGCGCAGGACGGGCGTGGCGGCGATCGCGTCGCGCGCCTCGCGCAGGCGCGAGCGCACGCCCCACCACGCGCCGGCGACATGGCGGGCGCGATGGCGCAGGCTGCTGGCGAGGTCGAGCACCGCGACGCCCGGGTCCGACAGCCGCTCGGCGAGCGTCCCCGGCTCGATCTCCTGCCAGCTGGGGGCCGGCGATCCCGCGGGCGCCCCGACTTCGGCCTCGGCGATCGACCAGCCGGCGAAGCCGTCCTCGCCCTCGGGCAGCAGCACGTGCACGTCGGGCAGGCCCATCTGGTTGAGCCACGAGGCGGTCATGACGGCTCGCACCTGTTCGGGATCGACGAGCACCACGCGCGCGGCGCGCGCCGCGATGTACTCGTCGGTGGCCTGCACCAGCTGGCCCCCGGGCGCATTGCGCGAACCCGCGATGTGGCGCGCCCGGTACTCGGCGGGACTTCGCACGTCGAGGAGGTAGGTGGTGCGCCCCGAATCGGACAGCCACTGGCGCGCGGTAGCGGGATCGACGAAGGACACGCGGAAGCGTTCGGCCACCCGGGCGGCGGCGGCCCGCGCCCGGGCCCTGCCCTCGCTCGACGGCGGGGGCGCCTCGCGCATCGAGCCGCGCTCGCAGCGCAGGCCGGCGAGCTCCCAGCCCATGGTCCCGTCCTTCAGGGCGACGACGCGGTTGGGGATGCCCGCGTTTCGCAGGGACTGGCAACCGATGATGCTGCGGGTGCGACCCGCGCAGTTGACGACCACGGTGATGGAAGGATCCGGCGCGAGATCGTGCACCCGCCAGGCGAGTTCGGCGCCCGGCACGTCGATCGCCCCGGGAATGCACATGCGACGGAACTCCTCGATCGGCCGCGCATCCAGGACGACCAGGCGTTCGCCGGCGCGCATCATCGCGTCGAGCTCGGCGGACGGTATCCGGGGCGTGTCGTCGTGATGCTCGACGAATTCGCCGAACGCCTTCGACGGCACGTTGACGCCGGAGAACACCTCGTGGCCGGCGGCCGCCCAGGCGGCGAGGCCCCCGTCGAGGATCGAGACGTTGTCGTAGCCGAGCCCGGCCAGCACCTCGGCGGCGCGTGCGGCGAGCCCCTCGTCGCCGGAATCGAAAACGACCACCGGCATGCCCGGGCGAGGAAGCAGCAGCGGCGCGAGGATCTCGAGGCGCGAGAGCGGCGCATTGCTCGCGAAGAAGGGATGTCCGCGGGCGTGGACCCCCTGCTCGCGCACGTCGAGCAGGGCGATCTCGTCGCCGGCGGCGAGCCGCGCCCGCACCGCCGCGGCGCCGACGCGAGGCACGGTCGCGCGCGTCATGCCCGTCCCGAGCGGGCGTCGCGGATGTCCGGATGCGCCGGGAACACCTTCCACTCGCGCGTGGCGGGATCGTAGTACTCGCGGCGATCGAGCCGCTCGAGCGCCCGGCCGTACAGGTGGAAGTGCAGCAGCGGCCCCTCGATGTGGATCGAATGGAGGTCGTCCGGCATGAAGGCGACACCCCGGCCGGGCACGACGTCGAACTCGCCCTGCTGGCGCACGCCGCCCTCCTCGTCGCGCACGTAGAACCGATTGCGCTCGCAGCCGTGCACGCCCGCGATCACGGCCCAGGTGGTGTGGTTGTGCGCCGGGGTGCCGTAGCCGCCGAGCGAGGCATTGGCATACAGCGCGAAGCGATGGTCGTCGTCCTCGGCGAGCCGGTACAGGATCGAGCGCCGGCCGGAACCGGCGTCGGGCGGCGGCAGGTCGCCGCGCGGGAACAGTTCCGTGCGCGAGGCGAGTTCCACGAGCCGGTCGCGCACCCGGGCGAGGACCCCCCGGTCGGGCTCGCGGTCGCCCACCATCGCGCGGATGTCCGCCATCGCGTCGGCGATCGCCTCGCGACGGGCGGCGGCGCGCGCCGCGCACGCCTCCTCGACGCGGGCCTTGATGTTCGCGAGCGCCGTGCGCGCCTCCTCGTCGATGCGGCCGACGGACTCCGGCGAGGGCGGCTTCGGCCGGGCGGGATTGCGCACGGTCCGGGTGAACCGGCTGGACCCGTCCCCCAGCGACTCGAAGGCGTAGCGAATGACGATGGGCCCGAGGAAGTCGGCGCGGGTCTCGGCGACCCAGCAACGCGGCCAGTCGGCCTCGAGCACCGTCCAGTCGAGCTGGACCTCGTGGCGCGAAAACCACTGTTCGCGGAACGTCTCGCCGCGCGCGAGCGGCCGGTCGGCGCTCTCGACGCGATGCGAAACCGCGATCCACTCGGGCCAGCTCTGTGGGTTGGTGACGTAGTCGAAGACCGCGGCGGCGGGCGCCTCGATGACGATGTCGTGGCTGCGTTCGAAGGCAAAGGTCGGCGCAGCGGGGGCGTGGCTCATGTCTGTCCTCCTCCGGCGACAACAATACCGCGTTGTGCCGCGCAACGTGCGCCTTGCATCGGGTATGGCCCTTGCTTTCCCCGATCCGGTCGACCAGGGAAGCACCCGAGGAGATGTAACTTGCGCATGTATCGCCGCAACAAGCCTGCGGATCTTGCGATTGCCCGGCCCGCACCCGCGCCGGAAACGGATGCACTGCTGGAGTTCAGCCGCACCGTCCTGCGGCAATTCCGCCAGGAATCCGGCCACTATTGCTGGCAGGTCCTGGTGGCTGAGGACCCCGCCCGGCTGCGGAGCTGGCGGGAGGTCTTCGGCGACGAGCGTCGCGACTACGCCGAGGCGATGCGCGCGCACTACCACGAGGGCCCGCCCCGGGACTGGCGCGACCGGTATGTCAGTCCCTACGCGGCGGCGCATCCGCTGGAAGATTTTGCCGAGACCTGGGCGTACTACATGCACGTGCTCGCACTCGTGTCCGGCGGCCGGGCGCGGCGGCCCGGAACAGGCCGGGACCGCGACGCGCTCGCACTGGGAATGGTCGCCACGAGGGAGGCCGGATTCCGGGCCCTGCTCCGTCGGTGCCTGCCGGCGTTGCTGCGCGCGCGGCGCGGTCGCCGCAAGGCGAGGGAGGCGAGCGACCCGCGGCCGATCGCCCCGCCACCCGCGGTGATGCGCAAGCTCGCGTGGGTGCACCGGCTGGTCCAGGACTCGCTCGAGGGCATGCAGGCCGCGCAGCCGCTGCGGCTCGCGTGGGATGCGGGCTGACGCATCGGCTGCCCCGGTTCCCGGCCGATTACCCTCCGGGTAATTGATCCGGGGACGGGCGAGAAGGACACTGGCTCCAGACACTACGACGGAGCCTGGCCACGCCACACGACCTTCTCCCCCTCACCGTCGCCATGATGATCGGGATCGCCGCCCTCGGCTCCTGCCTGGGGATCGGCACCTGGTTCGCGACCACCAATCCCTTCGAGTGATGGAGGCCCTGATGAAGAGCTACGCGGTGGCCCACCTGCGGGACGTGGACTTCAACGAGCAGATCGCGGACTACCTGCGCCGGATCGATGCCACGCTCGAACCCTTCGGCGGACGCTTCCTCGTGCATGGCGGACGGGTGCACCCGCTCGAAGGCGATTTCGACGCGACCATGGTGATGCTCGAGTTCCCCAGCCTCGATGCCGCCCGGGACTGGTATCACTCTCCCGCCTACCAGGACATCCTCCCGCTGCGGACCGGCAATTCGCCGGGATCGCCTTTCTCGTCGAGGGGGTGGAGGCGGGATACCGCGGCGTGGACAAGCTCGCTGCGCAGCGCTGAGGGCCTAGCGCCGGTCGCGCTGGACCTCCCGAGTGGAGCGGGCCCGCCACAGGTTGGAGGTGACATCGACATCCTCGGCGCGCCGGGTATCGGCGTCCACCTCGACCTGCACCTCGTAGCTGTTGTCGCCCCTGACCACCTCGTACTCGATGTAGTCGCGCTCCTGCTCGTTGGTCGAGGTGATCTGGTAGCCCGCGCGTTCCAGTTCCGCGGCGATCGCGCCGACCTCCAGGCCCTCGAGCAGCTTCTCCAGCCGCTCCTTCTCGTTCGCCCAGGCCTCGATGCGAGGCCGGTCGCTCGCGCCCCCGCCCGGGGAGGGCGCCAGCGGCGCCGCCGCGACGTAGGAGGGATCTTCCAGCATCCTGCGAGTGGTGTCGGCGAGCCAGATGTTCTTGTCCACGTCCAGGTCGCGCACCCTGCGCGTGGACGGGTCGAACTCGATGCGCACCTCGTGCGAGGCCCGGTCCTTCACGATCTCGAATTCCAGGTAGTCGGGCTCGTCGGCATTGACCGCCGCCAGCCTGTAGCCCTCGGCGACGATCGCCGAGGCGAACTCCGACCGATCCGTCACACGGCTCAGCACCTGCTCCAGGCGCTCCCGTTCCTTCTCCAGTTCCGCTCGGTACGCGCGCTCCTCCGCACGGGTCATCGGCTGGTCGGCCGCCAGGGCGGACGTCGCGAAGGCAGCGCTGGCGGCGAGGATCGCCGTGCGCGCCAGAATCGAAATCGGTCTCATGACATCTCCCTCGCCGGGCCTGCCCGGCGCATTCCGGCCCGGCCGCGCAAGTTGCGTTCCCACGCCGGCCGCGGAATGCCGCCAGTCACGCCCTCGCGCAGGCACGCCGATTGCATCAGGCGCCCTCGAGTCGATGCCCGGCTCGACGCGGTCCGCGTCGCGGGGGGAATCCGAAGGAGTATTCATGCGCGACCACCGTGTTACCGAAGGCAGGCCCAATCCGCTCGGCGTCACGCTCGACGACGAGGGCGCGAACTTCGCCCTCTTCTCGGCGCATGCCGAGAAGGTGGAGGTCTGCCTGTTCGATTCGCACGACGGCCGCGAGACCCACCGGATCACGCTTCCCGAGTACAGCGACGAGGTCTTCCACGGCCACATCGCCGGCATCGAGCCCGGCATGCTCTACGGCTACAGGGTGCACGGTCCCTACTCGCCACGCGACGGGATGCGCTTCAATCCCAACAAGCTGCTGCTCGACCCCTACGCCCGGGCGCACCGGGGCGAGCTCCAGTGGCGGCCCGAGATCTTCGGCTACAAGCTCGGCGCACGCACGAGGGACCTGACCTTCGACGCGCGCGACAGCGCGCCCTTCGTGCCGAAGTGCGTGGTGATGCCCAATCCGCCGCTGCGCACCGACCGGCCACCCAAGCCGCGCACGCCGTGGGAGCGCACGGTGCTCTACGAGATGTCCGTGAGGGGCTTCACCAGGCGCCATCCGGCGGTGCCGGAGGAAGAGCGGGGCACCTTCTGCGGGATCGGGCACCCGGCGGCGATCGACTACCTCAAGTCGCTGGGCGTGTCCGCGGTCGAGTGGCTGCCGATCCATGCATGGGTGGACGATTCCTACCTGCTCGAGAAGGGCCTGCGCAACTACTGGGGCTACAACTCCATCGGCTTCTTCGCCGCCGATCCGCGCCTGTTCGTGCCGGACCGCTGGCTCGATCTCGCCGATGTCGTGGACGACTACCACCGCGCGGGCCTCGAGGTGATCCTCGACGTCGTCTACAACCACACCGCCGAGGGCAACGAGCTCGGCCCGACACTCAGCTTCCGGGGCATCGACAACCTCTCGTACTACAAGCTCGTTCCCGGCAAGCCGCGCTACTACATCAACGATACCGGCACGGGCAACACCGTGGACCTCACGCACCCCCGGGTGCTGCAGATGGTCGCCGACAGCCTGCGCTACTGGGCCGAGGTCATCGGGGTGGACGGCTTTCGCTTCGACCTCGCCACCATCCTCTGTCGACTCGACACGGGTTTCTCGGAGAGCTCGGGCTTCCTGCAGACCTGCCTGCAGGACCCGACGCTGGCCGAGGCGAAGCTCATCGCCGAGCCCTGGGACTGCGGTCCCGGGGGCTACCAGGTCGGGCAGTTCCTGCCCGGATGGGCGGAGTGGAACGACCGCTTCCGCGACTGCACCCGGGCCTTCTGGAAAGGCGACGACGGTGCGGCCCGGACGCTGGCGGCGCGGATCACCGGTTCGGCGGACCTCTTCGATCGCCGCGGCCGCAAGCCCTGGGCCAGCGTCAACTTCATCACCGCCCATGACGGCTTCACCCTGAACGACGTCGTCAGCTACAACGACAAGCACAACGAGGCCAACGGCGAGGACAACCGGGACGGCCATTCGCACAACCTGTCGTGGCACCATGGCCACGAGGGACCGACCGACGACCCGGCCATCGTGGAGCTGCGCGAGCGCCAGAAGCGCAACATGCTCGCCACCCTGCTCTTTGCCCAGGGCACGCCGATGCTCACCGCGGGCGACGAGTTCGGCCGTACCCAGGGCGGCAACAACAACGCCTACTGCCAGGACAACGAGATCAGCTGGGTGGACTGGGCACTACCCGGGGCGGAGCCCGGATCGTCGCTGCTCGCGTTCACCCGGCGACTGCTCGAGATCCGCCGTTCGCTGCCGCTTCTCCATCGGGGCCGCTTCCTCGGCACCGCCTACGACGCCGAGCGCGACCTGAGCGAGCTGCGATGGGTCTCGCCGGCGGGCGTGGACCTCACGCCGGAACAATGGAACGACGACCACATGCATTGCTTCGGGCTGGTCATCGACGGCCGGGCGCAGGAATCGAACGTCCCGCGTCCCGGCGCCGACGCGACGCTGCTCTGGGTGCTCAACGCCTACCACGACGCGGTCGAGTTCAACCTGCCGGAAGCGCCGGGAGGCAGCCACTGGTGCTGCCTGCTCGACACGAACAACCCGACGCCGGACACGCTGCCGGTGCTGCAGGCCGGCGAGACCTATCTCGTCACCGGGCGCTCGACGCTCCTCTTCGCGCTCGAGGCCAACGGCGATACCGGCCGGGTGCTCGGGGAGCTGAAGGAAAAGCTGGTCCATGCCGACGCCTGAGGCAGCCGTCCGCGCCGGGTCGGACGCCGGCGCGGCGGCCCCGACGCGACGACCGAGGCTGTGGGCGCCCGCCGCGAGTCGCGTGACCCTCGTCATCCATGCCGATGCCGCCGGCGAGCGGATCGTCGATCGTCGCCCGATGGAACGGCGGCCCGGCGGCTGGCACGAGGCGGACGAGCCCCTCGCCGAAGGGGCCTTCTATCGCTTCGAGCTGCCGGACGGGCTCACGGTGCCCGACCCGGCTTCGCGCTTCCAGCCGGCCGATGTCCACGGCGCGAGCCAGTGGGTGCTGCCACCCGCGCCGCGCGCGCCCTGGCACATACGGCCCTGGCACGAGCAGGTGATCTACGAACTGCATGTGGGCGCCTTCACCGAGGCCGGGACCTTCCGGGCGGCGATCGATCGGCTCGACGAGCTCGCGGGGCTCGGCATCACCGCGATCGAGCTGATGCCCATCGGCGAGTTCCCGGGCCGGCGCAACTGGGGCTACGACGGCGTGCTGCCCTTTGCGCCCGATGCCGCCTACGGCACGCCGGCCGACCTGGTGGCGCTCGTCGATGCCGCCCACGAGCGCGGGATCGCGATGCTGCTCGACGTGGTCTACAACCACTTCGGCCCGGACGGCAACTTCCTGCATGCGTACGCCCCGGGCTTCTTCGATGCGAGCCGCCGCACGCCCTGGGGACAGGCCATCGCGTTCGACCCGGCCTCGGCGCGTCCCGTCCGGGAGTTCTTCATCGACAATGCGGTGCACTGGGTTCGCGACTACGGATTCGACGGACTGCGGCTCGATGCGGTCCACGCGATCCTGGACGAGTCCGAGCCCCACCTCGTGCGGGAGATTGCGCGACGCATCGCCCAGGCCGCGGGGCCCGGCCGCACCGTCTTCCTGATCCTGGAGAACGAGGACAACACGGCGCGCCTGCTCGAACCGGACGCGGCCGGGGCGCCGGGCGCGACCGCCCAGTGGAACGACGACTTCCACAACGCGCTGCATGTGCTGCTGACCGGCGAGCGCGACGGCTACTACGCGGACTTCGCCGACGATCCGGCCACGCGGCTCGCGCGGGCGCTCGCCGAAGGCTTCGTGTACCAGGGCGAGCCCTCGTCGCTGCGCGACGGGCGCCCCCGCGGCGAATCCAGCGCGCACTTGCCGACCACGGCGTTCGTCAACTTCGCGCAGAACCACGACCAGGTCGGCAACCGCGTGTTCGGCGAGCGCCTCGGCGCGCTGCTGCGGCGGCGGGACCCGGCTCGCGCCGACCAGGTCCTGCGGCTCGCGCTGGCCACGCTCCTGTTCTCGCCGGGCGTCCCCATGCTGTTCATGGGCGAGGAGTTCGACAGCGACGCCCCGTTCCTCTACTTCTGCGATCATGGCGGTGAACTGGGCGAGCAGGTCCGCGCCGGCCGCCGCCGCGAGTTCGCGGCATTCATCGCGGCCGCGGGCCTGGACATGAACGACATGCCCGATCCGCAGGGCGACGAGAGCTTCGCCGCCTCGCGGATCGAAGCGCTGTCGGCCTTGGACTCGCGCCAGCGCGCGATGCGCGCCTTCTGCAGGGAGACGATCGCCGCGCGCCGTCGCATCGTCGTCCCGCTGCTGGCCGACGGCGCGCGGGCCTGCGCCGAATGGCGCCGCGCAGGCGAGGCCGCGATGTCCGTCCGCTGGGACTTCGGGCGGGGACGATCGCTGGCGATGCTGGCGAACTTCGGTCCGCAACCCGCCACGCTGCCGACGCCCTTCGACCGCACCCCTGCGGCCTGGACCCTCGGCGAGGTCGCGACGGGTGCCGACGCCACGACGCTGGGCGGATTCGCCCTCTCGCTCCATGCCCACGCCTGATCGTCCGCTGCCGGGCGCGAACGGCCCCACGCCGCTGCTCGCCACCTACCGGCTCCAGCTCAATCACGCATTCGACTTCGAGGCGGCGCTCGGCCTGCTGCCCTACCTCGCGACCCTCGGCGTGAGCCATGTGTACTGCTCGCCCATCCTCGCCGCCCAGCCCGGCAGCATGCACGGCTACGACGTCGTGGACCCGCAGCGAGTCGATCCGGCGCTCGGCGGCGAGGAGGGCTTCGCCCGCCTGGCCGAGGCTGCGCATGCCGCCGGCATGGGGGTGATGGTGGACATCGTGCCCAACCACATGGGCATCGCCGGGCCGGCAAACCGCTGGTGGGACGACGTGCTGCTGCGCGGTCGCGACTCGCCGCATGCGCATGTCTTCGACATCGACTGGGACGCCGATCCCGACGGCCGGCTTCGGCTTCCCCTCCTGGGCGGCTCCATCGACGAGGCGCGCGAGGCGGGCCACCTGGAGCTGCGCCGTGGCGCCGAGGGAGGATGGCGACTTCGATACCACGAGCACGACCTGCCGGTGGCGGCCGCCGGGATCGAGGCGCTGGAACGTCGGGGGGGCGGCTCGGCGGCCGAAGGTCCGCTGCGCGACGCCGACGCGCTCGCCGCGCTGCTCGAGGCCCAGCACTACCGCCTGCTGCACTGGACGGAGGCCGCCCGTTCGATCAACTACCGGCGATTCTTCGAGGTCTCCACCCTGGCGGGCGTCCGGGCCGAGGACCCAGCGGTCTTCGAGGCCGCGCACGGATGCATCCTCTCGCTCGTCGAGCGCGGCCTCGTCGATGCGCTGCGCATCGACCATCCGGACGGGCTTCGCGACCCCGCGGGTTACTTCCGTCGCCTGCAGGACGCGATCGCCTCGCGCCGGCCGGATGCGTCGCCCTTCTACATCGCCGCCGAGAAGATCCTGGCGCCCGGCGAGCCGCTGCCCGCCGACTGGCCGATCGCGGGAACCACCGGCTACGACTTCGCCAATCACGTGGCTGGCCTGATGGTGGACGGCGACCAGGTCCCCGCGCTCGATGCGGCCTGGCGTGCCTTCACCGGGGAGACCGCGACCACCTTCGCCGAGGTGGCCCTCGAGGCCAGGCGCGAGATCCTGCTCGATGCCTTCGGCAGCGAGCTGCGCCGGCTCGTCGCGCTCGCGCTGGCGGCCGGCGCGGGCGAGGAGCCCGGCATCTGGCCCGCCCTCGTGGAGCTGGTGGCGGCGTTTCCCGTGTACCGCACCTACCGCGTGCCGGGCGAGCCGCCGTCGGACGCCGACCGCACCGCCATCGAGCATGCCAGCCGCGTAGCCCGCCAGCAGCTCGAGACGCACGGCGGCGGTCATCGCGAGCGGGCGCTCGCTTCGCTTGCGGCACTGACCGACACGCTGCTCGGCATGCCGGGGCAGCCGGCCGGCTGGGAGTTCATCGCGCGCTTCCAGCAGCTCACCGCGCCGATCGCGGCCAAGGGCGTCGAGGACACCGCGATCTACCGCTTCGCCCGTATCGCTTCGGTGAACGGTGTCGGCGGCGACCCCGACCTGGTCGGCCTGTCCGTGGACCGCTTCCACCAGGCGTGCGAGCGGCGGCTCGCCGAATGGCCCGACGCCATGCTGGCGACGTCCACGCACGACAACAAGCGCAGCGAGGACGTCACCATGCGCATCGACGCCCTCAGCGAGATGCCCTCGGAGTGGTCGGCGGTGGCCACGGCCTGGCGCGACGCGATGGGGCTGGCCGCGGACCTCCCGCGCGACGACGAGGGTCCGTTGCCACCCGTCAACCCCGGGGACCTCTACCTGCTCATGCAGACGGCGCTGGGCGCATGGCCCGTCCCGGTCGGGGCCGAAGCGGCATCGCCGCCCTCGGGCGAGCGGCGCGACGCCTTTGCCGATCGCCTCGTCGCCTACATGACCAAGGCCTGCCGGGAGGCCAAGCGCGAGACCAGCTGGACGGCGCCGGACGCGCGCTACGAGGCCGCGATCGCCGCGACGGTCCATCGCCTCCTCGATGCCGCCGGTGGCGAGCCGAGCCGACTCGCCGCCCGGCTGCGATGGCATGGCGGCATCGGCTCGCTCTCGATGTCGGTGCTCAAGGCGTGCGTGCCCGGAATGCCCGACATCTACCGTGGTGCGGAGCTGATCGACGACTCCCTGGTCGATCCGGACAACCGGCGGCCGGTCGATTTTTCCCGGCGGCGAATGCTGCTGGACGAGATTGCCGGCATCGAGCCCGCCGGGGTGGACGCGGCCCTGGCCGGCTGGTGGCGGGCGGGCGATTTCGACCGCCTGAAGCTCTGGTGCCTGCATCGCCTGCTGTCGGCCCGTCGCCGCGAGCCGATGCTCTTCGCCCGCGGCGACTACCTGCCCGTGGTGGTGCGCGGCTCGCGCGCCCGCCACCTGGTCGCCTTCGCCCGCAGGCTCGCCGATGCGGGCGGCGAGCGCGTCATGCTCGTGCTCGCGACCCGGCTGCCGCTCGGCCTCGGGCTGGAGCCGGGTCGAACGGCGAACGAGGCCGCGCTGTGGGACGACACGTCGCTCGATGTCGCGGGCGCGGCGCTGCCGATGGGTTCCTGGCGCGACCTGCTCGACGGCCGCGAGCTTCGGATCGACGAGGGGCTGGCGCCCGTCGCCGGCCTGCTGGGCGGCCTGCCCTGCGCCGTCCTGCTCGGGGGCTCGGGCCCGTTCGTTGCATAGGGGGAAGCCCGACAAGAGCCCCGCGCCGACGGGGAAACCGGAGCAGCCGCCCATGAGCGTTTCCCCGACCGAAGCCAGGGGTTCGATCACGACCCTGCGACACCGGACCGCCCATCTCGATACCGTGGCCATCGTCCTGGCCGGCGGCGAAGGCAGCCGGCTGCGACCGCTCACGGACCAGCAGTGCAAGCCGGCGGTTCCCTTCGTGGGATCGACGCGCATCGTCGATTTCGCGATCGCCAATCTCGCGAATTCCGGCATCCGGCAGATCCTGGTGCTCGCCCAGTACAAGCCGGAAAGCCTGGTCGAGCATCTCGTCCGGCACTGGGGGCCCGTGTTCGCATCGACCGGCCGCAGCCTGCAGGTGGTGATGCCGCGGTCCGCGAGTCCCGCCGACCGCTTCCGCGGCACCGCCGATGCGGTCGCCAAGTCGAGCGCGCACTGGCTCGCGCCACGGCCGCGCTGGGTGGCGATCTTCGCCGCCGACCACGTGTACCGGATGGACGTGGCGCAGATGCTCGAGGCCCATCGTCGTTCCGGTGCGGGAATCACCGTCGCGGCCATGCCGGTGCCGCTCGCCGAGGCGTCCGCGTTCGGGGTGCTGCGCACCGGCCCGGACGATGTGGTGGTGGGCTTCGACGAGAAGCCGGCGCATCCGTGCGCGATGCCCGGCCGGCCCGAGTACGCCTATGCATCCATGGGCAACTACGTCTTCGATTTCCGCGCGTTGCGCGAATCGCTGCGCATCGCCCGGGCGCGCGGTCATGTGGACTTCGGCCGCGACATCCTGCCGGCCGCGCTCGGACGCGAACGCGTCGTCGCCTACGACTTCACCACCAACCGGATTCCCGGCGTCGCGAGCGCCCAGCCCTACTGGCGCGACGTGGGCACGCTGGCCTCGCTCGAGCTCGCCCGCGCGGAGGTGAGCAGCCCCGATGCGCCGATCCGGATCGAGGACCCGGTCTGGCCGATCCGTCCGCTCGCGCCGCAGCCAGGCGCCGCCCGGGTCGAGGCACCGCTGCCGCCCGGCGCCCCCTGCGGAACGCGGCTGCCCGCCGGCCGCGCGAACGCCTGAGTCCCCGGGACCGCGGCGGCATCCTTGCGCCGCCCGCGCCTCAGCTCTCGTACCAGAGAACCTGGCCGCCGACTGCGAGCAGGCGGCCATCGCGACCCCACAGCTGGATGCGCTGGTCCTGGAAGTTGCGCGAGTAGCGCTCACCATCGGCCACGCCGAGCACGGGCGCCTCGCCCTGGGCGTCGAGCTCGTCCTGGTCGCAGTGGAAGTAGGTGGTGAGCGTGACGGTGCCCATCTTTGCGCCGATGCCCCGCGCATGCAGCACGCGCGGGAAGAAGGCGTCGGAGAGTGCGGCGAGCGAGAGCCAGTCGAGCTTGCGCGGCACCCGGTCGTTGAGCCAGACCACCGAGCGCTGGGGGTGCAGCGGATCGTGGATCCGGCGCGAGAGGACCGGCGCGCCCGCGACGAAGCGAAACTGGTAGCTGGACAGCCAGGGCATCCACCGGGTCGTGTCGAGCGGCTCGACCGCATCGGCAGGCGGCACGTCCGGCATGGCTGCCGGCTGGTGCTCCCAGGTCTCGGTGCGACGCGCGAGCACGAAGGAGGCCGTGGTCGGCACGCGGTCGGCCTGGCGCAGCTCGACGGCCCAGTGCTGGGTGATGCGTCCGCCGCGCACCAGCCTGGGGACCACCTCGAACTCCCCTTCCGCGACGAGTCCCGCGAAGTTGATCGTCATCGCCACCGGCGTGCCCTGGCGCGCGGGGTCCTCGAGCACGGCGCGCAGCATGATCGCGGCGGTGATGCCGCCGAAGGGGCCGGCGAAGTTCCAGTAGGCGGGCGACGTGCGGCCCACGAGCGCGCCGTCGTCGCGACGCTCGAGCCGGCTGGCTTCGTCGAAGGGATGGCGCTGGGTCATCGTGTCACTGGCGCGTCTCTTGTTGCGGTGCATTGTGCCGCAAGCCAGAGAAGCACGGCGGCGCCCGCGAAGGCCGCTCCGCCGTAGGCAGGCCCGTGCCAGCCGAAGCGTGCATGGAGTACCGTCCCGAGGATCGGCCCGAAGGCGCCGATGACGAAGACGACCGTCATGTAGAGCGCATTGATGCGGCTTCGCGCCGACTCCGACAGCTGGTAGAGCGCGCGCTGGCCCACGACCTGGTTGGTCTGGACCATCGCGTCGATGCCCAGGGCGCAGAGCCAGAAGCCCACGAGCGCGCCCGCGGGCACCACCCAGCCGGTCAGGGTGAGCAAGGTGCAGGTGCCGACGATCGCGAGCGCGGTGGCGAGGCTGCCATGCCCCCGGTCGGCGAAGCGTCCCGCGAGCGGGGCGGCGAGCGCGCCCCCCGCGCCGGCGAGCGCGAAGAGCGCGATGCCGTCCTGGCCGAGCTCGTAGCGGGCGGCGAGCTCCAGCGGCGCGGCCGTCCAGAACATGTTGAAGGCGAGGAAGAGCAGCGCCTGCCAGAGCGCCCGGCGCCGGACCAGGGAATGCTGCCGCCACAGTGTCCACAGGGAGGCGAAGAGTTCGCCCGCCGCGGGCTGGCGCGGGGGATCGCGAGGCGGCAGGTAGCGCAGCAGGAGCAGCCCGAGCGCGACGGTGAGCGCCAGCGCCACCCAGAACACGGCGCGCCAGTCGCCGGCGAGATGGGTGACGAAGCTCGCGAACGGCCGCGCGAGCATGATGCCGCCCAGCAGCCCCGCGGTGACGAGCCCGATCACCCGGCCCTGCTTCTCGGGCCGGGCGAAGAAGGACGCCATGGGGACCATGATCTGCGAGGTGGTCGCGCAGACGCCGAGCATCATGCAGCCGAGGAGGAAGACGCTCGCCGTGGTGGTGGTCGCGACCGCGACCAGCGCGAGGATGACGCCCACGAAGGACAGCAGGATCAGCCGGCGGTTCTCGAAGCGGTCGGCGAGCGGCACGACCAGGGCGAAGCCCAGGCCGCTCCCGAACTGGGTGAGGGTGACGGTCGCGCCGGCGAGCTCGCTGGACAGGCCGACGTCGGCGCCGATTTCCGCGATGAGTGTCTGGCTGAGGTAGTTGTTGGCGACCAGCACGCCGCAGGCGACCGCCAGCAAGGCGACGACCGGCCCACGCGCCTCTGGTCCGCTGGTGCCGCGTCGTGCTTCTCTCTGCAAGGATGCATGCCCAGGGCCGGGGGGAGCCCAGCCCTTGCAAGCGCTGGACCCGGCCTCAGGCGGGCACGAGCATGCCGCCGTCGATCACGGCCGCGCCGCTCGAGTCGAGCGTGCGGAAGGCGACGGAGTCGTTGCCCCGCCAGCCCTGCACCACCAGCACCTCGCCGGGCAGGACCGGCTTCGTGAAGCGCGCAGAAATGGACTCGAGGTGCTTCGCACCGAGTTCCCCGAGCAGCACGCGGGTGCTGATGCCGTAGGTGCACAGGCCGTGCAGGATGGGGCGCGTGAAGCCGCCCTTCGCCGCGAAGGCCGGGTCGCTGTGCAGCGGGTTGCGGTCGGCGCACAGCCGGTAGAGCAGCGCCTGGTCGGGCCGCGTCGGCACGCGCACCTCGATGTCGGGCGCCCGGTCGGGCACGGCTGGACGCTGGCCGCCCGACTTGCGATTGGGATCGAATCCCCCCTCGCCGCGGATGAAGGCGGAGGCCCTCGCGGTGAACATCCGCTTGCCGCTGGCGGCATCGGTCGCCTCGAAGGCGGTCGTCACGAGCGCGCCGGATCCCTTGTCCGCGATGGACTCGATCCGCCCGGCGATGCGCGCCCGGCCCTCGACCGGCATCGGCGCATCGAGCTCCAGGCTCTGTTCGGCATGCACCAGCTTGGTATGGTCGATGTCGCCGAAGTCGGGGCGCACCTTCGCGAGCTGCGTGAGGATCAGCGCGAAGGTGGGCAATGCCCGCAGCTGCACGCCGGCCGTGTTCTCCGTGGTCAGGTCGAGCTCCTTGAGGGGGTCGGACTGGCCGGCGCCGACGCCGAGGGCATAGAGCATCACGTCGCGCGAATCCCAGCCGACTTCCACGGGGCCGGCCTGCTGGCCGACGGCATCCAGATCTAGGGGCATCCTTTCTCCAATGGGGAAATTCCAGGTTCAGCCAAAGCGTACCCCAAGGTGCGTCGTCGCAGCACGCGCCGGCGCACCGCGCTGCGATTGGCGCACGGGCCGATTGCGTCGACAATAGGCGCGATGCCGACCGGCGGCCGGCATGGCCAGACGAGCGGCCGGAAGCACGACCCAGGCCATGACGATGTTCGCGACACTCGGGATCGACAGATGAACAAGGACAAGACCCGATCCCGCGGCCTGGGCCACATCGGCCGTTTCATCCTCGTCGGATTCTTTACCGTCGCCCCCCTCTGGGTGACGTGGCTCGTGTTCGATTTCGTGATCGGCGTGCTCGCGCGCGCAGGCCGGCCGCTGCTCTACGCCGCGGCACGGGCGGTCGGCAACTTCTCCCCCACGCTGGCGTCCTGGATGCTCGAGTCGGCCTTCGAGCAGGCCGTCGCGCTGATCATCGTCCTCGCATCGCTCTACGCGGTGGGCGTGTTCGCCACCATCGTCATCGGGCGCAAGCTCATCGCCTGGTTCGAGTCGCTGCTGGAGCGCCTGCCCCTGGTGCAGACGATCTACGGGGGCACCAAGCGCCTGCTGCAGAGCCTGCGCACACCTCCCGCCACCGGCCAGCGCGTCGCGCTGATCCCCTTCCCGAACGACAGGATGAGGACGATCGGCATGGTGATGCGCACGATACGGGACTCCGAGACGGGCCGGGAGCTCGCGGTCGTCTATGTGCCGACGGCGCCCAACCCCACGTCGGGCTACATCGAGATCGTGCCGATCGACGACGTCATCTTCATGGACTGGAGCGTCGAGGAGGCGATGAGCTTCGTGGTGACGGGGGGCACCACCTCGCCCGAGACGGTGAAGTTCACGAAGGCGCCGGGGCCGGCGCCGGGCGGGCCGCCCGCCCCGCAGGCAAGCCCGTCGCCGGTCGGGGACGATGCGTCCGCGGTGCGGCCGCCGACCCCACCGGCCCGGGGCGCTGCCGGCTGAACACCGGCGCCCGGGGCGGCCGGCGCGTCAGGCCTGCCGGTCGCCGAAGGCGGCCACGACGATCTCGCCGGGCCAGCGCTCGCGCAACGCGCGGGCGGCATGCCAGGAACGCAGCCCGGTGCGGCAGCACATGACCACGCGCCGGTCCGGCGGCGGCAGCGGCCAGTCGCGCAGGTCGTCCGGCGCGATGCGCAGCGCATGCGCAGTGGCGGGCCGCGGCGCCTCCTCGACGCCGCGCAGGTCGATCGCGATGTCGTCGGGCGTGATCTGCGAGGGCGCCACGAAGCGCGGTTCGGGCCTTTCCGGCTCGGGCGCCGAGTCGAAGCGAAACCCCCCGATCCGCCAGTCGGCAACATCGAGCGTCACGAGGCGCCCGAGCGGCGAAGGTTCGAGCCCGAGCAGCACCGACAGCGCCATCTGCGCCTGGATCGCGCCGAGCGTGCCGACCACCGGGCCGAGCACGCCGGCGGTATCGCAGCTCGGCGCCCGCTCGGGGAGTTCCGGCAGCACGGCGCGCAGCGAGGGTGCGCCGCCACAGAAGCCGCCGACGTAGCCCTGCAGGGCGAGCGCCGAGGCCGACACGAGCGGCTTGCCGGCCGCGAGGCAGGCATCGGAGAGCGTGTACGACACGGCGAAGTTGTCGGCACAGTCGAGCGCGATGTCGCAGTCGGCGACGAGCGCGGGCGCATTGGCCGGGTCGAACCACTCGCGCAGCGCCACCACCTGGACGGCGGGATCGAGCGCCGCCAGCGCCTCGCGCGCCGCCTCGACCTTCGGCCTGCCGATGTCGCTGGTGCGATAGAGCGGCTGCCGATGCAGGTTGTGCACGTCCACCGTGTCGGGATCGACGAGGGTGATGCGCCCCACCCCGGCCCCCACGAGGTACTGGAGCACCGGCACCCCGAGCCCCCCGGCACCGACCACGAGCACCCGCGCGGCGACCAGTCGCGCCTGGCCGACGCTGCCCACCTGGGGCAGGATCACCTGGCGCGCATGACGATCGGTCACACCCGCTCCAGCCATTCCCTGACGCGTGCCTCCGGGTCCGGGTTGAGCGTGATGTCGGTGACGACCGACACGAGGTCCGCACCGGCGGCGAGCGCATCGAGCGCGCGCTCGGGCGTCATCCCGCCGATCGCGCACAGCGGCCGGTCCCCGACCCGTCGCTTCCATTCGGTCACGCGCTCGAGGCCCTGCTCGTGCCACTTCATCTTCTTGAGGATGGTCGGGTACACCGGGCCGAGCGCCACGTAGTCCGCGTCCGCGGCCAGCGCCCGTTCGAGTTCCTCGTGGTCGTGCGTGCTGATTCCCACGCGCAGTCCGGCCCGCCGGATGGCGGCGAGATCGGCCTCAGCGAGATCCTCCTGCCCGAGGTGGATCCACTGCGCGCCCTCGTCGATCGCGATCCGCCAGTAGTCGTTGACGACGATCGTCGCGCCATGGCGCCGCGCGAGCGCGAGGGCCTCGCGGACCTGGCTGCGCACCTCGGCCTCGGGCCGGTCCTTGATCCGGAGCTGTACGAACTCGACCCCGAGCGGCAGCATGCGCTCGAGCCAGCCGGTGCTGTCGAAGATGGGATAGAAGCGGGGCAGTGTCATGACAGGAACGCCTTGCCGATCACCGGCGTGGAGGGTACGGCCATGTCGCGCGGCTCCATGGGGTCGGCCTGGCAGGCCAGGCGGCCCGCCCGCGCCGCCAGCGCGAAGGCCTCGGCCATCTTCACGGGATCGCCCGCCTTCGCGACGGCGGTGTTGACGAGGACCGCGTCGTAGCCGAGCTCCATCGCCTCCGCGGCATGGCTCGGCACGCCCAGGCCGGCATCGACCACCAGCGCCACGTCGGGGAAGCGCGCCCGCAGGCTGCGCAGGCCGTAGCGGTTGTTGATCCCGAGGCCCGTGCCGATCGGCGAGGCCCAGGGCATGAGCACCCGGCAGCCGGCATCGACCAGGCGCTCGCAGAGCACCAGGTCCTCGGTGGTGTACGGAAAGACGTCGAAGCCGTCGCGGCACAGGATGCCCGCCGCCTCGACGAGCCCGAAGGGATCGGGCTGCAGCGTCTCGGCATGGCCGATGACCTCGAGCTTGATCCAGTTCGTCTCGAAGACCTCGCGTGCCATCCGGGCGGTCGTCACGGCCTCCTTCACCGTGTGGCAGCCCGCGGTGTTGGGAAGCACGCGCACACCGAGCCCGCGCACCAGCGACCAGAAGTCCTGCCCCGCGCCGGACTCGCGGCGCAGCGACACGGTCACGACGGAAGCGCCCGCGGCCCTGATCGCCTGCTCGAGGATCCGGGGCGACGGATAGCCCGCCGTGCCCAGCATGAGCGGCGATTCGAGCGTCACGCCATAGAAATCGGCCATATCAGCCTCCCTGCATTGGTGCGAGGACCTCGACCCGGTCGCCCTCGGCCAGCCGGCGCTGCGCGCGGGCCGCCGCCGGCACGAACTCGCCATTCACGGCGGTCGCCACGCGGGCCTCGGCGAGCGCAAGCTCGCGCAGCAGTTCCTCGAGGGTCGAGCCGCCGAATTCCCGCGGCTCGCCGTTGACCTCAATCTTCATCCATCAGCTCCGGTCGTTCGTTCGTGGCCAGCCAGTCCGCCACCATGCGCGCCAGCACGGGCGCCAGCAGGAATCCGTGGCGGAAGAGGCCGTTGACGTAAAGCGTCCGCCCCCGTCGGCGGATGCGCGGCAGGTTGTCGGGAAAGGCCGGACGCGCATCGGCGCCGGTTTCGATCACCTCCGCCTCACCCAGGGCGGGATGCAGCGCGTAGGCCGCCGACAGCAGCTCCATCAGCGAGCGCGCCGTCACGCGCCGGCGCTCGCCCGCCTCGATCTGGGTCGCGCCCAGCATGAACACGCCGCCGCCGCGCGGCACGATGTAGAGCGGGTAGCGCGGATGCAGCAGCCGGACGGGCCGGGCGAGCGACAGCTCGGCGCTGCGCAGCACGACCATCTCGCCCTTGACGCCGCGCAGGTCCGGCAGGGCGTCGCGCGCCGCGAGGCCCCGGCAGTCGATGACGAGCCCGTCGCGCGGCGGCTCCTCGCCGGCGCGCTCGATGCGGATGCCGCGCCGCGCGAGCCCCTCGACCAGCGCGGCGAGCGCGGCGCGCGGATCGAGATGCGCCTCCTCCGGGAAGAAGAGCGCATCGGCGGCGCGCCCGGCCAAGTCGGGCTCCAGCACGGCGAGCGCCTCCGCATCGAGGCGACGATGGCCCGCGGTGCGGCGCGCGAAGCGCTCGAGCTCGCGGCGGTCGCGCGCGAGCGCGAGCACCAGCGTGCCCTGCGTACTCACGATGCCCGCGTGCCGCTGCCACCAGCCGGCCGCCTCCCGGCCGAGGCGCACGACCGGCTCCTCGGCCGATTCGCCTTCGCACATCGGCGCGAGCATCCCGCCGGCCCACCAGGAACAGGCGTGCGGACCGGGCCGCGACGCCTTGTCCACGATGCGCGGCGCGAACCCGCGCGCGGCGAGCTCGGTCGCGACGCACAGGCCGGCGACGCCCGCCCCGACGACGGTGATGTCAGCCATGCACCTTCCAGATGGCATGGAAATGATGGACGGGCCCGTTGCCCGAGCCGACGCGCAGGCGGTCGGCGGCCCGGATGGCCGCCTGCAGCCAGCCGTGCGCCCGCGCGACGGCCTGCGCCAGCGGCTGGCCGTGTGCAAGGCCCGCCGCGATCGCCGCCGAGAGCGTGCATCCCGTGCCGTGGGTGTTGCGGGTTGCGACCCGGGGGGCCTCCAGGCGCGTCACTGCGCCCCCGCGTTCCACCAGCAGGTCGATGCAGACCGGGCCGCGGCCGTGGCCGCCCTTCATGAGCACGGCGCGAGGACCCAGCTCGATAAGGGCGCGTGCCTGCTCGATCATCCCGCGCTCGTCCGTCGCCGGCTGCGTCTCGAGCAGGCGCGCCGCCTCCGGCAGGTTCGGCGTGAGCACCGTGCACGTCGGCACCAGGCGCTCGCGCAGGGCGGCGACGGCATCGTCGCGGAGCAGCGCGTCGCCCGTCTTGGCGATCATCACCGGGTCGAGCACGAGCGGGACCTCGCGGGACGACAGGCCGTCGGCCACCGCCTCGATGATGGGCACCGAGGCGAGCATGCCGATCTTGGCCGCCGCCACGGCGAGATCGGCGAAGACGGCATCGATCTGGGCGCGGACCATCGCCGGCGAGGCCTCCTCGACCATGGTCACCGCGCGGGTGTTCTGCGCGGTGAGCGCCGTGATCACGCTCGCCCCGTAGGCCCCGAGTGCCGAGAAGGTCTTGATGTCGGCCTGGATCCCGGCGCCGCCGCCGGAGTCCGAGCCGGCGATCGTGAGCGCGATGGGCGCGCAGGTCGTCCGGCTCAACATGCCTTCGCCCGACACGAGGAAGTGCCGGAACGAAAGCGCAACGAGAGTGTCTGCAGCATCCGTTCCCTCCGCCGGCATGACCCGGATCAGGTTCGATGGGTCGGCGCGATGCGCCTCTCAGCCCCCCTGCGGGGCACCCCAACGGGAAAGTTCAGGCTAACAAGAACGGGGGGAAGCGGCAAATCGCGGCGGGCGCGTCGTCCCGCCGCCTTACCTTCGCCCCCGGAACACTAGCGGCGGCTCTTCGGTCCGGAGACGATGCCGCGGTCGATCAGCGCATCCACCTGCTCGGCCGGCATGCCGAGCAGCTCCTGCAGGACCTCGGCGCTGTGCTCGCCGAGCGAAGGCGAAGGCGAGCGGATCGCGCCGGGCGTCTCGGACAGGCGGAACGGCACGCCGGTCATGGGCACCCGTCCGGCGCGCGGATGATCCTGCTCGACGATGGCGCCGCGCGCCTTCACCTGCGGATGCTCCACGACCTGGTCGATCTTGTTGACGGCGCCCACCGGCACGCCGGCATCCGTGAGGATCTTCTCCCACTCCTCGTAGCTGCGGGTGAGGAAAGTCTCCTGCAGGGTCGCGATCATCGCCGCCCGGTTCTTGTTGCGACCGTGGTTGGTCGCGTAGTCGGGATGGTTGGTGAGTTCGGGCCGGCCGATCGCCGGGCAGAAGATCTCCCACAGCTTCTGGCTGCCGACCGCGAGCGCGAGGTCGCGGGTGGCGGTGCGGAAGGTCTGGTAGGGCGCGAGGGCCTTGTAGGCGGTGCCGAGGGGCTCGGGCATCTCGCCGTCGGCGAGGTAGCCGGCGATCAGCACGTTGAGCAGCGAAAGCTGGCCCTCGAGCATGGAGATGTCGATGTGCTGGCCGATGCCCGTCTTCTCCTTGACCCGCAGCGCCATTACGATGCCGAGCGCGGCATACATGCCGGCCGTAAGGTCGGCGATCGACACACCGCAGCGCACTCCGCGGCCGCCCTCCTCGCCGGTGATGCTGATCATGCCGCTTTCGGCCTGCACGATCAGGTCCATCGCCGCCCGATGGGTATAGGGACCGTCCTGGCCGAAGCCGGAGATCGAGCAGTACACGATGCCCGGGTTGCGCTTGCGCACCTCCTCGTAGCCCAGGCCGAGCTTCTTTAGCGCGCCCACCCGGAAGTTCTCGAGGATCACGTCCACCTTGCCGGCGAGCTCGAAGAAGAGCGCCTTGCCCTCCTCGCTCTTGAGGTCGATCGACAGCCCGCGCTTGTTCCGGTGCAGCGACGTGAAATAGGAGCTCTCGTCCCCGGGCAGGGGCGCGCCCCATGCGCGCGCGATGTCGCCGAAGCCCGGCGTCTCGAGCTTGTAGACCTCGGCGCCGAAGTCGGCGAGCAGCGTGGAGCAGTGCGGACCGGCCAGCGCATGCGACAGGTCCAGGACCTTGATCCCTTCGAGCGGAGTTTTCATCGGGCGAGTACCGGGTGAGTCAGTTGCGAAAGGATGGATTGTGACGCAAGCGGCGACCGCTTGCCGCGACCGTCCGGCAGCCCGTCGCGACAGGCCGTAAACTCGACGCTCCTGCGAGCAACGACAGAAGGTTCCGGATGTCCCTGCCCGAGCCCGCCCCGCGTCGCCACACGCATACCCGCCGGATCACCTGCGAAGGCTTCCTTCGCGAGGACGGCCTGTGGGACATCGAGGGGCGCATCATCGACACCAAGCCCTTCCAGTACACCGAGCCGTTTCGCGGCGTGCGCGAGCCCGGCTCGGAGGTCCATCACATGGCGGTCAGGCTGACGATCGACGACGACCTCGTCGTGCGCGCGATCGCCGTGGACATGCCGGCCACGCCTTATCCCACCTGCGTCGAGTCCCGGCCCAACTTCCAGGCCCTCGTCGGCGCCTGCATCGCGCGTGGCTGGCGCAAGGCGGTCAACGAAGCGGTCGGCGGCACCCGCGGCTGCACCCATGTCCGCGAGCTGCTTTTCCCGATGGCGACCGTCGCCTTCCAGACGGTCTTCAGCTGGCCCGAGGACGGTCCTGACGGCCCGGTCCGCTTCGGCCCCCAGCGCCCGGAGGGCGCCAAGCCCGGCTTCATCGACGGCTGCCACGCCTGGGCATCCGACGGCCTGGTGGTCGCCACGCTGCATCCGCAGTGGTCGACCCGCAAGGCGGAGCGGCCGGCGGACTAGGGGCTCCGACGCGGTGCGGCCCGACCCGCCGGCCGCAGGACAAGGCGGGGCGCCGAAGACAGTACGGGCTGTACGGCGAGGCGCTCCAACGCGGTCATGCGGCCGGCGACGCCCCGGCCAGGCGGAATTGGGCGACGGTGCGGGCCAGCATCCCCGCCTGCTCCCGCAGGCTCTCGGCCGCGGCGGCCGATTCCTCCACCAGCGCGGCGTTCTGCTGGGTCGCGGACTCGAGGTTCGCGACCGCGTCGTTGACCTGGGCAATGCCTTCGCTCTGCTCGCTCGTCGCGGCGGTGATCTCGCCCAGCATCGTGCGCACGCGCTTCACCCCGTCGAGGATCTCCGACATCGAGGCGCCGGCCTCGCCGACGGTCCGGGTGCCGCCCTCGATCCTTTCGCCCGAGCTGACGATCAGCTCCTTGATCTCGCGCGCGGCCTGTGCGCTGCGCTGGGCCAGGGTGCGCACCTCGCCGGCCACGACCGCGAAGCCGCGGCCCTGGTCGCCGGCGCGCGCCGCCTCGACCGCGGCATTGAGCGCCAGGATGTTGGTCTGGAACGCGATGCCGTCGATGACGCCGATGATCTCGTGGATCCGGGACGATGCGGCGCTGATCTCCGCCATGCGCGCGACGACGTCCTCGACCAGCCTGCCACCGCGTTCGGCCGCGGCGCTGGCTTCGCGCGCGAGCTCGTTCGCGTCGCGCGCCGCCGCGGCGCTCTGGCGCACGGCGGCCGTGAGCTGGCCCATCGTGTCGGCGGATCGCTGGAGGTTGCTCGCGGTGGCCTCCGTGCGCTCGCTCAGGTTCATGTTGCCCGTCGCGATCTCGTCGGAGGCCCCGCGGATCGAATCGGTCGCGACATGGATCGCCTCCACGATTTCGCGCAGGCGCACGACCATCTCGGCCATCGCGGCATTGAGCGAACTCGTGTCGCCGGGCGCGACCTCGATCTTTACGTCGAGCCGGCCGTCGGCCACGTCGCGGGCCAGGGCGCGCAGCGTGTCGGGCTCGCCGCCGAGCTCGCGCCAGACGGAGGAGGTCACCCGCCACGACACCACGCCGAGCGCGACCAGCGCGACGAGGCCCGTGATCACGCCCGCCCAGATGTTGCTGGCCACGCCCTGCGTCACGGCGCCGAAGGATTCGGCGAGCTTCGCGCGCTCCTCGGCATGGCGCTTCTCGATCGCGTTCTGCAGCGTTTCGAGCGCCTGCGGCGCCGCGAGGACCGCGTCCGGGTCCCCGCTGTTGCCGATCAGCACCTTGACCGCCTCGATCCGAAGCTTCTGGTAGTCCTCGAAGAGGCCGGCGAGCTCCCTGGCCGCCTCTTCCCGGCCCGGGAAGGTGCCGAGCTTCGCCGCGGCCTCGCGGGCCGCCTGGACGAAGGTGGCCGCCTCGGGAAGGTTCTCGATGTTGCGCTCGCCGACCACCGCCTGGGTGAGGAGCTGGAACTGGTCGAGGCTGCGGTCGATCGCCGACACCTGGTCGAGGGCCGGACTGTCGATGAAGGCGACCGTGCGGATGTGCCCGGCCGTCCGCGTGCCGATGAAGACGCTCGCCCCGATGCCGATCGCGAAGATCAGCCCAGCGGCGATCGGCATCATCCAGATGCGGGTCCTGAATTTCATGCTTGCTGCTTCCCTGCGTTGACTGTCCGGCGCCC